>Ga0265297_10005932_pt1 | contig 18158 bp, 14 predicted proteins | sample Munlanlwell13791_FD_192502 | JGI IMG/M metagenome (GOLD analysis project Ga0265297, IMG submission 192502) | Leachate microbial communities from a municipal landfill in Southern Ontario, Canada - Leachate well 137-91 | ecosystem: Engineered > Solid waste > Landfill > Unclassified | place...
AGTAGAAAGAGATTTCTACTCTCTTTTTTTTTGCCCGCAACTTTTCGGTAGCGCATCCCGACTGGGTCGGGAGGGTCCCAGGTTCGAATCCTGGTACCCCGACCATTATGGAGGCCGTCTCAAAACAAATTGAGGCGGTTTCTTTTTTTATATCGATTTTCATTTTTATCAACGTGAGTTTGTGCATTTTTCCCCATTGGGCGATATTTTCTCATAGAATCGTCATGATGAGCTGCCGGTAAGAGAAAAGAAGTCAAAAAAAGGCCTCATTTGGCCCTTTTTGCTAGGTTATGGGCCAATGCCAATAGACCGGTTTCAATCTCAGTCTTGTCGATCCCTTTTAGTAAAAATCGCCTGAAGCCTTTGTTGTATTTTATGTTCCCAAAAACAGGTTCGACATCAACACCCCGTTTGCTTCTGTAATACAATCCTTTTTCGCTTTTAAGCAATTCAGTAGCTTTGGATTTGTAATCTTTTAAACTGAGGTTCACACTCAATATTCTGTTTCCCATCTGTTGGTTACATCCACCACGAAGCGGACAACCCTCACACCTGATTGCTTGGTAATTTTTATATTTCTGAACAAAGCCGTTATCGGATTTCTTTTCACGTGTGCCGATGTACCTCATTTTCTGTCCCATTTGGCAATAGTAACAGTCTTGTTCTGCATTATAGTATAAGTCTATAATTATCTTGTTCTTATCCTTGTGTTGCTCTTTGTCGAAATAGTTGTACTTGAGGTAAGCATCAACCCCAAATTTTTCCATCAAAGCATAATTTTCTTCTGAACCATATCCTGCATCTGCTACCACAGCCGGAGGAAGATGATTATAAAGTTTACTGAACTGCTCCATGTGTGATGGGAAAGTGTTGTAGTCTGTAGGGTTAGGATGATGGCTGTAGTTGACTATGTATTGATTATTAGTACTTATCTGAACATTATAACCAGGTTTCAGCTGCCCGTTCTTCATATAATCCTCCTTCATGCGCATAAAGGTGGCCCCGGGATCTGTTTTACTAAAAGAGTTACGATTACCCAGTATTTTCTCATGCTCCTGGTACCTTTTTAAGTTATCAGGCCAGTTTTTCCGGGCATAATTAAGTTTTTTTTTACGTCAGGATCAATATCCTTGCCTTTAAGTGCCTGATCTATTGAATCAATTGTCTTTTTAACTTTCTCTTCCCCAATCTCTGTAAAATCGATAGTTTCTGTATCCTTAAGCTCTTCCCTGGCCACTTGCTGAGTGTATTCCCATAATGATTTGAGCTGCTGGGCAATTCTCAGCTTACTGGTCTTTATGGCATTGCCCCAAACAAAGGTGTAACGATTAGCTTTTGACTCGATTTTAGTACCGTCAACATAAATCTCATGAAGACTTACGTGTCCCGATTCAACCAAGAGTAAAACAACTTGTGCGAAGATCTCTTTAAGCACATCTTTCAACCTATCACTCCTAAAACGATTAAGCGTATTGTGATCAGGATAACTCATGCCACTTAACCACATAAAATGGATGTTCTCTTTTAAAGCACTTTCCATCTTACGGCTACTGAATACATTACATAAATAACTGTATATTAATACCTTTAATAACATTCTGGGATGATAACTGGATGTGCCTCCTCCTTTATATTGGCGAAGCAAGCAGTCTGCATCTATGTTATTAATAATCCTCTCGACAACACGAACTGGATGGTTCGCTGCTATAAGCTCTTCCAATGAGGGAGGAAGAAGCATGGCTTGATTGGGACTGTAGTTTTTAAAAACTACTCTGTTTCTCCTGTTTTTCATGCCTCAATATACTAATTATGAAGCACATAAACAAATATATTACCTAAAAATTTTACGTCAAATCGAAAATTGTTACAACAAAAAAAGACTGCCTCAACCTTTTGAGACAGCCTCTTTTTTTTTGCCCGCAACTTTTCGGTAGCGCATCCCGACTGGGTCGGGAGGGTCCCAGGTTCGAATCCTGGTACCCCGACGATCAAAGAGAGTGGAAAGAGATTTCTACTCTCTTTTTTTTGCCCGCAACTTTTCGGTAGCGCATACCAACTGGGTCGGGAGGATCCCAGGTTCGAATCCTGGTATCCCGACATGACTAGTCAAGAAAAACGTTACAGGTTTTTCAGAATTAACCACATAAATTTTTCAGGAATTAATTAGTTATTTTTGAAACAGGAAATAGGATTTTTGCGAACATAATAAGGATATATTATGAACTCTTTCAAGTTGTTAAAAAAGTCTGCATTGATTGCAATTTTATCCATAATTGTTATCATCCTGGCATTTAAAAATGGATCAGCCCAACAAAAAGGATGGCAAGAGCTGTTTGACGGTAAAACCCTGAATGGATGGAAAATTTTAAATCAGGATTTTAAGAATCCTGATATTAAACCGGAATTTTATATTGAAAACAGGATGATTATTTGCAACACCAATAACAATACCGGTGGCGGTTATCTTATTACCGATAAATTGTATAAGAATTTTATCCTGGAATTGGATGTAAAAATTGACACGACACTCAATTCGGGCGTTCAGTGCCGGAGCACCATGTGGCAAAAGGACACGGTTACTTCTAACTTTAACGGTAAACCTGGCAAAACCAAATGGCCTGCAGGTTATGTGTGGGGATATCAAATAGAAATTGACCCTTCCTATCGCGCCTGGTCAGGCGGCTTGTATGAACCCGGCAACCGTGGATGGCTTGTGACCCTCGAAAAAAATGAAAAGGCACGCAAAGCTTTTAAACCAACAGACTGGAACCATTTTAAAATAGTGATGGACGGGAACAAAATACAAACCTGGGTGAATGGAATCCCGATCGTCGACACAACGGACAATATGTCTTCGTCCGGTTTTATCGGCTTGCAGTTTCATGGGGCAAACACGGAGATACAGAAAAATAAAAAATCGATGTGGAAGAATATTAGAATAAAAGAGTTGTAGTTAGTAGCGTTTTTCAGCAGCAAACAAGCAATAAAAATTCTACTTTTGACTCCATTAACATAGGGTGTGAAGTACTTTCTCCTTTGACCAGTTCAGACTCACTGGGTGTGGAAAATCCAAATCAACCACAATAAGAGTATGATCATTCAAGTTATCAAATTGCATTCCAATTGTCTATGGCAATTGGCAGGGAGATTATGTGCAAACAACAATAAACGACAACTACTATTATTATTCAACTACGACTATTAACAACCATCGCTATTAACAAATGAGTATTAAAAACAGATTATTGTCCGTTGATGTTTTCAGGGGACTTACCATTGCCGCCATGGTCCTGGTCAATTACCCGGGCGCCTACGGGAAATCATATGACCCGCTTGAACATTCCCATTGGCACGGAATTACGCCAACAGATTGCATATTTCCATTTTTTATCTTTATCGTAGGAGTCTCCATCGTACTCTCCTACTCCAAACAAATGGCTGCCGACAAACCAAGGAAAGAGATGGTGAAGAAAATCCTGATCCGCGGGATTAAACTGTATTTCATCGGTTTATTGCTGCATTATCTTCCCAATTTTGATTTCGCGCATGTAGACTTATTTGGCGTATTGCAGCGAATCGCCTTTGTTTTTGTGGCATGCGCCTTGCTCTATCTTTACTCAGGATGGAAAACGCATGCATACCTATTTGCAGGTTTGCTCCTGTTCTACTGGATTGCTATGTGTTTTATTCCTACCGGTGAATTCAGTCCGGGCACAATGGAAATGAACCAGAATTTTGCCTTCTGGTTCGACCGCCTTTTCGTTTCTCCCGAATTGCTGGGGAAACATGGGTGGAATGCGGAGGGGATTTTTAGCACTTTCCCGGCCATAGCGACAGGAATTGCAGGAATGTTGGCCGGCCACCTACTTGTCACACAAAAGTTGACAGAAAAAACCGTGATCTGGCTATTTACGGCAGGCGCACTGTTCGTACTGGCAGGTTCTGTCTGGGATTGGCAATTCCCGATCAATAAAAAACTCTGGACCAGCTCTTATGTCCTGTACACAGCAGGATGGGCCTCCATTATGCTGGCTATCTCCCTTTGGCTGATTGATTTTATGGAGTTTAAAAACAATGTCGTCGCACGGGTTGGCCTTATCTTTGGCAGCAATGCCATTGCCATCTACGTGATAGCGGATGTGTTTCAAACAATTTATAAGTATACAAATTTCCAGAATTTTGTATACTTTGGTTTGGTTGATTCGGGGATGGCTGTTAAGGGTGCCTCGCTTGTTTGGGCAATGATATCGGTAATCTCCTGTTTTATATTCGGATATGTTCTTTACAGGAAGAAAATCTTCATCAAGCTGTAATGGCCATTCACTTAAAAGTTCATTTGTAAAAATATAAGATATCATGATAAAATTCAAATTCATTACAACACTGGTTATATTGCTAATTGCCGGTTTGCACTCCCAGGGGAAAAACCTGACCGCCAATGTCGCAACCATCAGCATTACCCCTCCTCTGGAGATGAAATACACTCTGGGCGGCTATGGGGAAAGAATGAACAGGCCTGCAGAAGCAATTCATGATCCAGTTTTGGCCAAAGCACTGGTTCTGAAAAAGGAGCACCACAAATATGCCATCATCACCCTGGACCTTCTTGGGATACCAAATAATTTTAAAACAGATCTCATAAAAAGAATCGCTGATCGTGGCTGGAATGTTGAAAACATGATGCTTTTACCTAGCCATTCGCATGGGAGTTTTGAAATGGGCGATTTCATGCTAACATCTGAAATCATTAAGAATTCGCTGCCATTGTGTAAATCAAGATAGTCAGCAGGGGATCTGCTGTCGAAAAAATATTTCAAATGATTAAATTTTATTACCGCATCATGTTATTGGGCCTAATTGTCTCCACGACAAATGTGGTGATGGCCCAAAAAAAATTCAATATTCTGACCGTTCCGGCCGGAAATGAGTTCACCCAAATCCATCCAGATGGAACAACTATTTTACCTTCAGGAAGGTTTCTGACACCTGCTGGTCGACTGATCAGGATAACCAACGACCCTTTCGGCATGGCGCTCTCCCCGGATGGAAAAAAATCCGTGACCCTGCACAACGGCGTGTTCACCATCGTCGATCTACAGTCTATGAATGCTATCAGGGTTCCCAGTTATGACAAGAAAATCAAGTCACCGCTTTCCCGGGGATCCTTTTTGGGTGTAGCCTTTTCAGGCGATTCAAGAACGATTTACATAAGTGGCGGAGACAATGGCGCTGTGATCAAATATGACATTGAAAGTCTGACAAGGCTCGACTCCATCTCATTAAACGGTAAGGTAAACGGAACTGATTATGGTGATAGTTTTACCTCAGACCTGGTCCTGAATGATGCAAACAACGAGCTGCTCGTTTTGGACAAAGCCAATTACAGAATGGTTCGCATAAATCTAGCAACCAGAAAAATATCGGCTTCCGTAAAGGTTGGTCGTCTGCCTTTTGGACTTTCCCTGAGTCCTGATAAAAAGACAGCCCTGGTGGCCAATGTTGGCATGTATGATTATCCGCTGATTACCGGCGCCACTCCCGAAAATTATGACTCATTGATGATATCCCACCATCCCTATGGCGACAACACGAAAGAATCGATCCATGGAACAGTGGTAGAGGGCCGCAAGGTACCTGGTGTTGGAAGTCCTTTGCATCCGGATGCCATGAGCGTTTTTACCATCGATCTGAAGACCAATAAAGTGATGGATAAATTCAAAACAGGTCATCAAATTGGACAAATGATCGAAGATGCCGAGGTAGTTGGAGGGGCAAGTCCCAATTCAATTGCCGTTGGCAGGCAATATGCCTATGTTACCAATGCCACCAACGACAACATTACAATCATCGACTACAAAAACCACAAACTATTGGGCGATATTCCGATTTTGGTTGATCCGCGAATAGACAAATACCGCGGATTGTTACCCTTTGGAATCACCCTGAGCAAAGATGAGAAAACACTTTATGTCGCTTTGCTGGGTTTTAACGCAGTGGCTGTCATCGACGTAGACTCCAGAAAAACAAAGGGGTTTATACCGGCTGCATGGGGACCAACGCGCGTCCTTTTGTCAAAAGAGGGTAATGAGATGTACATCATTACTTGCAGGGGGTTAGGCGCCGGACCCAATGGAGGCAAAGGGTTCAAACCTCCTGTTCAGGGATATTATGTTGGAGACATTCAGCTAGGCACTTTTCAAAAAGTGGGCGTACCTGATTCATCTCAGTTGGCAAGCTACTCGCGGCAAGTCATTGATAATACATTCAAATACACCAGCGTTGTGGATGATGGAAAGAATCCGCTGCCGGTACTGCCCGGAATAAGGAAGTCTCCGATCAAATACGTTGTGTACATTACCAAAGAGAACCGGACCTATGACGAGATTTTTGGTCAGCTTAAAAATGCTGCAGGAGATAGCACGCTGGCCCGTTTTGGGGTAAACAATGAATATACATTACCTGAATCGATGCGGGCTAAATTTCCACAACTGCGGGTCAGTCCAAACCACATCAAAGCGGCCAAACAATTCTCCTTCTCAGACAATTTCTATTGTGACGGCGATGCCTCCATTCATGGCCACCATTGGATGCTGGGGGTGATTCCCAACGAATGGGTAGAGGCCAACTCGAGTGTATCGAAAGAAGCCAAAATTTTTTCCAAGGCGCCGGGCAGACGTTTCCCAAGTACGACCGGAAGTATGGACCCGGAAGATTACGCCGAAATAGGTGGGCTTTGGGAGGCGCTCGACCGCAAAAAAGTGTCATTCTACAATTTCGGTGAAGCCAACGAAACCGGTCATGTACGCGAAGAGTGGTTCGATACCAACACAGGTGCGGCCCATGGGGTAATGGTCCCGATGCAAAAGGCGCTTTTCAGGAGGACCAGTCACAATTATGCCGGGTTCAACACCAACATTCCGGATCAATACCGGATGGAACAGTTTGAAAAGGAGTTTACCAACAAGTGGATCAAGGGTAAGGAGAAATTGCCTTCGTTCATTGCCATGCAGGTCCCCAACGATCATGGCGCCCGCAACCGGCCCGAAGACGGATACTTCTTTCCACAATCCTACATGGCAGACAATGACCTGGCTGTGGGGAGAATTTTGCATTTTTTATCCCGGACAAAATATTGGAAGGAGATGCTGGTCATCATCACTGAAGATGATCCGCAAGGCGGAGTGGATCACATTGACGGGCATCGGTCCGTTTTGATGATGGCCGGTCCTTATGTCAAAAGAGGATATGTATCGCATACCCATGCCAATTTTGGATCCATCCTCAAAACAATTTACAACATTCTTAATGTTCCCTACGTCAACCAGTACGACGTAATAGCCTCACTTTTACAGGATTTCTTCACACCAGTTCCTGACTACACACCTTACACCCTCGAATTGCATGATCCTCGCGTGTTTGACGTCGGAAAAGCCATGAGGAAGTACAACATGACCATCGATTGGCGGAAGGTTGAACAGGGACCCGAATTGGACAATGAGGAGGTGGAACGCAAAGAACTTTACAGGAATAAATATGACAATGACGAGGTGCAACGGAAAGCGCTCTACAACAAAAAATGACAATTGACAATTGATAATTGACAGTGCAATACATTGTTGATATAATGTATTGCACTAAACAATGAGAAACTGTTTAAAATTTGTTTTTTCCTATTTTACTTTTCTTACCCGAACTGTAAATGCAGCTGCCGGGTTTTTTACCATCATTTGATTGAGGGTATATCCCCTGCCGGGGAAAGGAACGATCATCATAAACCGTATTCTATTGAGCTTAATGCCCTCCGGGCAAAGATTGTGATGAAACTCCCCCCTCTTCGACCCTTCTACAGGCTCAGGGACCGGTATCTTGTGCATTTATTACACGCACTCCGACTAGCCCAATTATCGACTATCAACTTTTCACTTTCCACACTTAACTCTCAACTTCCCCGTTTCACCGTTTCTGTTCCCAAGTCTCCGTCCTCCCATTCGTCCTAGTCATCCAAGTCGTCCTAGTCGTCCAAGTCTTCCTAGTCGTCCAAGTCTTCCTCGTCGTCCTTCCTACCTTCCCGCCAGCACGTACCACGAACTATTCTCCTGGTAATCTTCAATCAGTGTGGTATTATCCGAATAATTCAGGTGCCCAATCAAAGCTGTCACCTCCTTCTGTAAGGTCGCCAGGCTATTCTCAATCAGATCAGAACGGAAACCCTTTTCACCCAAATCCACCACCTTCTCCATCGAGATAATCCTGGAAATGGCCTGACCCAGTTCTACCATCTTGCGTTGTGGCAACTCGTAATCTAGGTTGAAATTCAGTAACTCCTTGAAATAATCGGTAGCTTTCTGGGTCAAATCATTGGAACTTAAAAATTTAAATAAATTTGATTCTTTGGCTTGCTTCATTTGTTTGACGATAGCATCGGAGATCTGTGAATAGAGCATGTCGTTAGACCCTTCAAAAATCTGGAATGGACGGCTGTCTGTAATGCCCCTTCCTCCGATATGGCTCAGCCTGTATGCCTTTGCCCCAACAAGTTGCACCAATGATTGAGCTGCATTTTGCATAAGATCAGTTACATAACTCTTTACGGCATTGGCTTCCACACTTTTCATGGAAAGATCGTTCTCAATACCCGCTTTTTCGCTGCTGCTCGCGCACATGGCCGAAGCTACGGTGAAAGAAGATTGTAAATCAGTCAAACGAAGCTGAACCTGGTCGTATGCCATCAACCTTTTACCCGATACCGACCTTTCCCTTGTGTGGGAAAGCGCTTCATCGAGCATCCGTTGGATAAAACCATGTGCCATGCCTGGAAACTGAAGCCGGCTGCGGTGCAGAAGGTCCAAAAGTAACTTAATACCGGTTGTATGGGGCTGCAGACGGTGAAGATGAGGCACTTCCACATCGATCCTGTTCCGGCCGTAGGGTATCTGGTAAAGTCCGAGGTTGTCGAAGAACTCTTCTACCACAATTTGCTGACCATTCTGGTTGACGTCACAGAGGAAAAAATCGATGTCCCGTTTCAGCTCACCACTTTTCATCTTTTCCCTGGCCGTCAATAACCAGAAATCGGCCCATCCTGTCAATCCGGCCCAGTGTTTGGTACCCCTGATGTTGTAAAAATCCCCTTCCGATGTAAATGATGTCTGCATGTTGAGCGCATCACTCCCATGACCTGGTTCAGTGATCATCAATCCACCCATGTTCTGTGCTGTCAAGAACCGCTCAAAGACAGACTTTTTGGTCTCCTCAGATCCATATTTCGCCAAAGGCTGAAGGAATAATGCCGAATTGATACCCAGTGTCAACGACAGCGCCAACGATTCGTATGCAGCAGCAGATAGCAGCGAAAGTATCTCTTCCACCTTACCGCCCCTTCCACCATATTCTTCCGGTATATTTACAGACAACGGGTTACCGGACATTACCTCCCGCATCACGAATGGTGGCATTCCCCTGTTGGTACTTAATTGGTCAATATCTGCCCGCACACGGTAGGCATGGGTACTTCTTGAACGAAAATCTTCTAAAAAAATTTCAAAAGGTATTTTTTGCTGTGACAAAGGACTACTTTTCATGATTGCAATAATTTATTAGGGCCATGTTTTCTAAATGACAAACCATAACCAATTCATCTGACTTTAAGATGATAAAAAAATCGTTGAAATCAGATGATATCTAGTAGTTGAACGTCAATTTTGATGTTATGTTGCAAAAAAAATCGCTATTTTTAAAGATTATTTCTAATCATTATTTAAAACCATGTCAGAAAATAGCAAGAAAAATCTAAGTCGTCGTTCTTTTTTCGGAACCTCGATGATGGGTGCAGCAGGGGTTGCCCTTCTACCCGGGCTGGTTACCAGCTGTGATACAAAGCCGGCAGCTCCGGCGGCGGATGTTCGTTTGGGTTTCATCGGTATGGGCAGACAATCTATGTTTTTATTAAACAGCTTTCTGCAGATTACAGGTGTTCAGGTAATTGCCGGATGCGATGTATATGGGATCAAACGCAAAAGGTTCGAGAAACGAGTAACTGACTTCTATGCTAAAGCCGGCAAGAAGGTGAACATTGAGACTTTCGAAAAATTTGAAGATCTGCTTAAAAATTCCACCATTAACGCGGTCGTCATTGCCGTTCCCGACCATTCCCATGCCAGAATCGCCATTGCCGCCTTAAAAGCCGGAAAGGACGTCTATCTGGAAAAACCCATGACCTTCACCATCAAGGAGGGTCAGGAATTGGTAAAATGTGTAAGGGAGAACAACCGTATCCTGGGTATTGGAAGTCAGCAAAGATCGGACCCCAATTTTCAGAATGCCATTCAGCTCGTTCAATCCGGGGCAATTGGTACCATAGAAAAAGTAAATGCACATGTTGGCGCACCGCCAAAACCTTATAATCTCCCTGAAGAGACAGTTCCTGAAGATCTCAACTGGGACATGTGGTTGGGATCACTGACTGCCAAGATTCACTACAACCACGAACTGAACCCACCAATCAAACTGGATCCGCCCGAAGACGAAAAACTATGGGGCGCCTGGCGCTGGTACACTGAGATGGGCGGCGGCTTCACGACCGACTGGGGCGCGCACATGTTCGACATTGCCCAATGGGGTCTCGGCATGGACAGAAATGGTCCTGTTGAAGCCTCTCCCATCGGCGATGGCACAGCATACATGTCTTTCAAATATGCCAATGGCGTAGTGATGACATCCGAACCTTTTGATGAAAAGAAAACACAAGGTGTGAAATTCTGGGGCAAAACAGGTTGGATCGAAGTTGCACGCGGCTATTTCAATGCCTCAGATCCGAAACTGATACCCCCAAAGAAAGAGGTGGCAGCAGGTCCTTATGAAACCAAAATCCTCCACCAGGTAAATTTTGTGGAGGCAGTTCGCGGTCACAAAGATCCTATAGTCCCGGTCGAAATCGGCCATAGTAGCTGTACAGTCTGTACGCTTGGCAACATTGCGTGTCAACTGAAAAGAACAGTCAAATGGGATCCCATTAAACAGGTTTTCATCGACGATACCGATGGTGCCGCTACAAAGATGTTACACTACGAATATCGGCAGGGATATTCACTGTTATAAAAAAGGAAAGGCTCTGAAAGGGGCCTTATTCTATTTTGAACAACATTTAAGAACCTTTATCAGCTTGTCTGCAATTACACCATTCACTTTATCTGAGGGGTGAAGACCGTCAAAAGTGATTTCAGCCGCATCAGGCGGATAAGGATATTCATCGGTTGAAGGATTGAAAGGAATATCAATATAATTCGGGTAAGAATAATTCTTGTATTCGCCGTTTCCAGGGTCTTTTAACCTTTTATACTTCACGAGGTTTTTGATCCCCAATGCTTTGACATTGTAGAGGTCAATCACAGTGAAATGCTCAGATTGGCCTATTGCTTTGATGGCTTCGGCAAATTGCGACAAGGATTGACCTTTCTTCTCCTTGTATGAGCCATACGCATTGTTTTTCATATTGTTTATATACACAAAATCAGTGCGTTGCATGGGAGTAATCAAAATTATATCGGCTTCTTTGTTAAGTTCTTTCAACTTGTTGACAATAATTCTGAAAGAACCATTCACTGTACTATTCCCGGTATTGTTCAGATAATCAGCCAGAGTACCCAATGGCCGGCCTTGCCACCAATCATTCGTACCCAGGAATATGGAATATACATCCGCTTTGGCAAGTCCCAGCTTATCAATTGCTCCTGCAATACCACCCGAAGTCCAGCCATTATGGCCCTGGTTAGTATAATGGATATAAGGGAGTTGTTCAACAACCCGTGTCATATACCCCTTGGTTACCCGATTGCCGGTTTCATCAGGGTGGTCGTTCAGATAGGTAATAGAGTCGCCAATAGCAACCCAGGTTATTTCTTTTGGTTCGATGAACCCAAGAAAAGCTATTAGCGCAGTGATGAAAAATATCGATTTTATGTATTTCATATTTGATTTGTTTTGCATTTTTAATTTATTAAAATCATCATTACATGTATCCTGTTGCAACTATAGTGACAAACAACACAATTTGTATGATAATAAAGTTGATTACTTTCATTTTGAGTATAGATTTTGATTTTATTTTCTCATCATTTTCACAAATTCAATTGGATTTTCACTTAAATGCTTTGAATAGTCAGAGGCTGCTTTAAACGACCACATGCAATCTTTTACAACTTCGCTGGGATTACACCTTCGGCCTTGGCACCATGCTGAATAGATCTTTGAAAGTTGTGCCTGATCTTCCATTGCGACATTTTTCAGATAGGTTTCAACAGATTGCAAATCCCTCTCTTTTGAATTGACAAATTCCAGCAACCCATTCTGTCGGTTATAATTGTATTCAATGAATTTGAGTGTCAATAGAAAATCGTCAAAATCGCCCATGTTCCGGGTAACTTGATCCCGATAGGTTGTTAAATGATTTATTAATTTGCTGAAATGATCTGGCAGCCTTCCAGTTTTTAGTAAAATATCCCTGATGTCCTTTTCTGAAGCCCATGGGGAGAATTTCATATGATCATTTCTTCCACACCCAGCCTGGGGTGTTTCCTCATAAACTGTCCTGAAAACCTTTCCCCAATTTGCATCATAGTTAGCGCCAAAGTGTTCTTTAACAAATGTCGGAATGGCATCCATATAATTATAATTGCCGTTGTTCTTAATAATTTTCGCGGCAATGGTATAAGTGTCCCACTGGCTGTTTTGAAGATAACGTTTGGGTACCCAATTTGATAGTATAATGCCAAGGTTGTTCGGGCTTTTCAATTTTCCATATACCTCGGCATAGGCATTGATGTTTTGAAACTGCAATTCGCCCACACGAGGCCCCCATGCGCACCAACTTACAGCCGGACAGGCTATCAAGCTAAATCCTTTGTCTAAGACTCTATTTACCACACCTTCAATTTTCGCTTTGTCCGTTTCCCAATAGTTCCAGTCCATGACGACAATGTCCCTGTTAAGCAAATCGAGAACATCCTTTTCATGGTAGATAGGAACATCTCCCCAAATAATTGTTTTCTTACCGAGGGATTTTACGCATTCATTCAGTTTATTGACATATTCTGCCCAAATCTGGTGTTTGCTTTCTGTTTTTAATGCCTTTTTTGACATTTCGCTTGATCCCCAGTTTACTTCGTCACACCCAATATGGATATACCTGCCCGGGAAAATGGCAGCAACTTCCGTATAAAGCTCCTTCATTAAACCAAATGCCTCATCATTAACCGGACACAGTGCATTAAAATCAGCCCCTGCAGGGCCATCATTCAGAAATTTAAATTTTTCTGTTTGGGTTATGTATTTTGAATGGCCGAAAGATTCGATTTCAGGGATCATTTCGATGCCCCTGGCTTGCGCATATTCAATGAGTGTCCTTATTTCTCCCGCCGTAAAAGCCCCTTGGCACATATTCAGTTCGGGATGCGAAGTGAATAAGTAAGCAGATCCCTGGTCGTCAGTCAGTCGAAAAATGATGGAATTGATCTCCTCCTTCTGGCAAAAATCAATCAGCCGGAAATAGTATTCTATGGATTCGACCCCACGCGGGGCATCGATCATAAATCCCCGGATGGGCTTATCTTCCCCGATTTCACAGGAATAGGCACTGTAATTGATCGCAGCTATCAAACAGATTAAGCAAAGCAATTTTTGTACTGCGCGCATTTGGATAGAATATTAAGAGACCGTTTAAAATATTACACAGAGAATAATTGACTATTAATCGAAAATATAAAGTATATAGAAATTTCCGCAATGAGGTGTTTTCATGAGAGAAACCCTGGAGTTACACAGAGTTGGAAAATCGCTTGCGATTTTTCTCTCTGAGTATCTCGTTGTTTCCTCAAGCGTATTTTAACTAAAGCGAGAATTTCAAAGCCATTTTTAGTTTAATTAAGGAGTAATAAATTCTCTGTGTTAGAAATTTAAACAGATTCTAAACTATTTTTTTGTTATATCACTTATTGAGAAAGCAATTTACCGTCAATCAGGATTTTTCCTACGTACCAATTATTTTCTTCAAAGTCATCCGGATTTTTTATCTTATTCCCAATTTTCGCAAGGATCGCAGCCTTATCAAAAGGTTCAGTCAGAACCCTGAATACCACAACATGGTCTTTATCTTCCAGTCGATCAATTAAGAAATAATGCATCAAACGGGAGTTGGAGGTACAATATGGATTAAACCTGAATACCGTATCTTTAACAGCTCCATCAATTTCAACAATTACCCGGCCTACATCCGGCCCTATAAAATCCATTGCCCCAATGGTTCTTCCCCTGAAACGAATGGTTAGGGTTTCTCCGTCCCGACCCGCCTTTCCAACTCTTTTAAGATATTTTGCAAAACCGTTGAATGAAGGTTCATTCTCCACCCTAAATATTCTCCAATGTTTACTTAATTTTGTATCTCTAATATCAATCATTTGAGTGTTTGCAAAATAATCAGCAGCCAGAGGCTGAGGGAGATTGTGATTCTTAAACTTCCCAGGATTGATTGCAACCATCACTTCGAATGAACGCTTTAGTACATTTTGATAGATTGCATGACCTGTTTCAAGATATGGATGGACACCATCCGGACTGAAAACCATCACCCCATTCTGTGATTTGGATTCGCCTTTAAATATTAGTTGATTGATACTAACCAACTTAGCAACTTCGAATCCAAAGTTGATGGTTGGGATTTGGTATTCATCGGCAATTTTTTCCATCGTTATGGCAGATTCTGGTAATTGTCCGTTTTGCTCCGATTCAAGAAACGTATTTTTTATGGTGTAAACAAAACAGATATCGGCGCTTGAATTCTGCTGCCAGATCTGTCGGACAATTCCTTCCATGGAACGAACAATTGTGTTAGAAGGAGTTTTGCTATCATTCACCGCAAATTCTATAAAAACCAGGTCTGGATTGAATTTTAACAAGTGATCGCGTAAACGGAATACACCAAAATCAGAACCGGTACCCCCTATGGCAGCATTAATTTCAAAAAATTCGGCTTTTGGAAAGCGCTCTTTGAACCATTCGAATGACTTTACCCGCCACCCATCCTGCGCGGTAATACTTCCACCGAAGTAAGCTACTTTTAGCGGACCACCTTGCAAGGCTTTTGCAAAAAAATTGGGCAGGCCTCCGCGAGGATGCAACTCAAAAATATTGTTCTTCACAAACTTGTCTGTAGCAGAAAGTGAGGGCACTGATAAATGTAAAATCAATACAATCAAACCTATGCACTTTGAAATGGCGTTCATATATTTACTCTAATTGTGACTAATTGGATTATGTTTCATATGGAGATGCAATAAGAAAAAATTCTTTTCATAGTAGTCTTATTAATGAGAGTTTTAGTCTTTTATTTTTTCGCATCCTGAATAACCTTTCGCAAAGCGTCAATTCCATGTATCGCATTCTCAGGGAGGTGTTGTACATTGCCAAAAGTGTACATCTCAACGGCAGGTTCAATGGTTACCCCAGATTCGTCATATTTCCCGGTTTTATCTTTGACCTCTTTGTCGTTCAGGGCAAATTGACGGGCAACAAATTCGTACATCGCGATGCGCTTGTTATAGCCATAATTATGTACGTCGGATGGAAGGTGCACGTTCTCTACATTTTTTTCCATCCCGTACATGGCGTATATTTTTCTCAACCAGGGAAACTCGGTTTTGGGTGTATTTTGTGTCCAGTCGGTACCGTCAGAGATGACCAGCATTGGACGTGGGGCCGCCATTGCCCCAAATTCAACATTGTTGCTTTGAAGCCCTCCGTTAATCTGATGGATCGGCAAACCACTTTCGCAAGCGCAGCCTCCGTAGAAATGTGCGGAGAGCATCACTGTTGGAACACTCAGCTTAATCCGGTCGTCAATGGCCGTAATAATCATGGTCTGGGTACCTCCACCAGAAGCGCCGGTAACCCCAATCCGTGCAGGATCAATATAATCGAGGGAACCAAGGTAGTCAAGTACCCTGATGCTGTTCCAGGTTTGCATGGTTAGGGCAATGCTGGTATAATGGTCTTTTTTATCAAATTGAAGAGCCGATTCGCCCCAGGCAAACATGCTGTAGCTGAACACAGCTGCACCCATTTTGGCGAGCATGGCGCAACGGTACTGCTGATCGGGACGGAACCGGCCGCACCCGTCATCCGTATCGCCGTAAAAATGGCCATGGGGAGACAACATGGCAGGAATCTTGCCCTTGAATTTTAACGGTTTATAGAGCGTTCCCGACAAATATACGCCCGGCAAAACCTCCAATGCTATATTTTCGACCGTGTATCCTGTATGTTTCCTGATAGTAGAACCGATAACCTGGAGCGGACTTTTTTTCATCCCTGAAATACCCTGAACATCCAGTATATTTTGTTTGACGATTGCCTTGCGCTTCTCCCAGGATTCCCGGTCCGGATAACTTTTAACCAGGGCGTCAAGCTGACGTGCCCCCTCGGCAAAAGTCTTAATGTAGTAGTCCCATTTCGTAATCGTGTAACTCTTCTCGCCGGTCTTTTCATACTGCAAATCCAACGGGATCAGGATTCTATCGAGCGTTGTAACCAGATCTGAAAAAAACTTCCAGTCGGCATACCTGACTTCCATACCTTCGAGCTCTTTTTTATCATACTTCAGGCTCACTTGGTAGGTTTGCTCAACGTTGCGGAGGACTTCATCCAGTGGTTTCAAATAAACCTGGGCAGGTGTCTGCCCTTTTGAATAGAAAGCTGCACAAAGCAGCAAAATGGCGATAAATTTTTGTGTGTTCATCTTATAACTATTGCGTTTGTTCGTAATCTTAGTATTATTAGGCCCAGTTTCCATCACGATATCCCGGCTCCATCCAGGGCAGGTTTTCGTGTTTGTAAAAAGGGATGAGTTGTTCGGCCAATTCCTTCATCCTGTCCGGCTCCATCGGTTTGAAATTTCTTAATGTGTGAAGGTTCGATTCCAAAACACCCATACTGTCCGTTCCAATCACGACTACATCCGGGCCTTTAAGCGAAAGTGCATATCGTATCAACTCATTTGGGTCAAGTCCAACGATTGTCTCACGAGGTCGGACCACCTTCATTAAAATTACCCCCATATTTTTTGCTTTGGCAGCGGGAATAGCCATTTCTTGTCGGGGTTGTGGATCTTTTGGATTCCAATGATTTGCGGCAATAAGCATCGTGTCGAAATCGCCTCTGCCTATCATGGTGGTCATTGCCTGGGCATTGGCATGTCCGGAAAAACCGATAAAACGTGTGAGTCCCTGTTCTTTCAACCGGTGAAGAATGTCAATCAGGTTACCCTTTTCGCTGAGTTTGTCCACATCCGCCATCGACTTCACATCGTGGATCATCAATTGATCCAAATGATCGGTCTGCAACCGTTTCAGGCTCTCTTCAATATCGCGCATGGCCTGGTTGGGATCGCGGCTCGTGACTTTGGTCGAAAGGAATATTTCCTTTCTGCGGGTACCAACTACCGGACCAATGCGTATTTCACTGATTACAAGCCGTGAACTCTTGGTCTTACCCGGAGGCGTAGCCATGGAATTATCATACGCGCGGGCAGTGTCCCAATAGTAAAGGCCACTGTCCAACGCATGGTTCAACAATTTATGTGCCTCTTCATCACTCTCCAAATGACAAAAACGCGATCCTAATCCTAAAACCATACGTGGAACAATCACTCCTGTTTTGCCTAAGATTGCTGTTGGCAAACCTTTCGCATCAAAGGCGGATTCTGATTTCGAAGCCATTCTGAAGAGATTGCATGAAGGCAGCAGACCTGATCCTGCGACCAGCAATCCGGCACCCAAGGTGCCTTTTACAAATTTTCGGCGCGTAAAATTGTTGTTCTCCATGAGCTTAAGTTTTAGTTTTTTTTCTTCATATAGATCACAAAATTCCGGTACCGCATGGCGGTGTTGTACATTTGGCGAAGCACCACCCTGCCGGAGTTTAAAACCGGTCCATTGTTATCATAAGCGCTGTCTTCGACCTCGAAAACGGTTTTTCCATCGAACGATCCGCAAATTTTGTTCCCAACTTTGATATACCTGATTTTAATCCAGCGGTTCTGTTCAAACCTGGGAACACAGCCGACATACAGCCCCTTCCCCCAGGGATTTTTACAAACATATTGAGTTTCG
>Ga0265297_10005933_pt1 | contig 18157 bp, 20 predicted proteins | sample Munlanlwell13791_FD_192502 | JGI IMG/M metagenome (GOLD analysis project Ga0265297, IMG submission 192502) | Leachate microbial communities from a municipal landfill in Southern Ontario, Canada - Leachate well 137-91 | ecosystem: Engineered > Solid waste > Landfill > Unclassified | place...
CCTAAATATATCCAGGTACATGTGCCCTGCCCGTTAGGGTGGAGGCATGAAACAAAACTTACGCTTGAAGTGGCAAAATTGGCTGTAGAGACCGGCCTTTATCCGTTAATTGAATTTGAAAATGGCTCACTAATTTCGCGCAGACAAATTACGCCTAAGCCTGTTGAAGAGTATCTAAAGGTTCAGGGCCGATTCAAGCATTTGATAAATAACCCGCAAGATTTAAAAAAGATTCAGGAGATAGCGGATAATAATATAAAGAAGTACGGTCTTAAGGCCGAAAATCCGCCTAAGGCGGATTAAATTAAGGAGGTGGGATTATGGGAAAACAAGCTAGGGCGATTGTTGACTTGAGCTTGAAGGAACTGGTGAAGGATTTAAATAAGGCATATGCGGATGAATGGCTGGCATTCTATTTATATTGGTATATGGCTCAGATAGTTTCAGGCCGCGCATATGAGGATATAGCGGAATTCTTAAACAAAATAGCAAAAGATGAATTGGAACATGCAGGAGAATTAGCCGATTTAATTACTAAATTAGGGGATGTTCCTATTGCTAATCCTATGGAGCTGGAGAAGAACGCTAATTCACCCTATTTAATGCCGCCTAAGAATACAGCAGATATAAACAGGATAATACGGATAGTAACTGAAGCAGAGGCAGGGGCAATCGACGTTTATAATAAAATTGCCAAGAAGACACTGGGCAAAGATAATGTTACCTACCAGTTGGTTACGCATATACTCTCTGAGGAAGTAGACCACGAAGAGATGTTTGAGAATCTGCTGGAGAGATAAAAAATTAGTTCTAATTTTTTAAGGGAGGTTAAACAGAAATGGCTAAGGTAAGCGTGGATGTTTCTACTTGCGTAGGTTGCGGTTTATGCGAACAGTCATGCCCGGAAGTTTTCGAAGTCCAGGGCGATGGTATCGCACATGTAAAGGCCAATTTCAGTGCCAGTTGCAATTTAGATGAGGTAGCCCAACAGTGCCCGGTAAATGCCATCAAGGTAAGTTAATTTTTTAGGTTTATTGCGTCTTTCTTTTTAAACCTTCTATAAATTGAACAAAATATTCCTGTTTCTTTTGGGATAAGATTTGTTTGGTAAAATCAGGCTTTTCTTTGTCAAATTTATTTTCATCCATCCTCACCTTTGCCTTTACCCTGATAATGTAGAAACCAGAAGGTAAAGCAATTATTTCGCTAAATTCCCTTTCTTTTAACCTTTGCGCATTGAGCCAGAAACTATCCGAGGCACCTATCCCCTCTATATAACTGCCGTAATTAAATAATCCCGTAACGCCTGCCTTTAATCCGTATTCTTTTGCTATGTTTTGAAGGTCTATTGATTTTCCGTTGGGTTTATAAGACTCTTTTATCTTCTTCAGGCAGTCGTCAATCTTATTCTTGGCTGTCTCAGAGGACTTCATTTTTATTAAACTTTCCCTTACTTTGTCTTTTATTTTTTCGAAATCCGGTATGTAGGCTTCTTTTCTTTCCTTTAATCTCAATATATAATATTTTTCATCTAGATGCAGCGGTGGAGAGAATTCACCGACTTTAAGTTTTGGGAGTAAATTTAATACTTCGGGTGACCAGCCGATACCGGGGATAGGGTCTGCCTGCGTAAATAACCCTGTTTCTTTAAGGCTAAGGCCTGTTTCCTTGGCGATTTTACTAAATTCCTCTTTTTTATTTATGCGTAAGATTACATCCTTCATTTTACTTTCGTTATCTATGGTAAGGTACTCCACATTAAAGGAGAGGGGCTGTTTAAATTGCAAAGGATCCTTGGCAAAATAATCTTTAACCTCTTGTTCTGACGGCGCCAGGTCTTTTGTAAGCTCAAGCGGTATGCCGGCAATATAGTCTATGCTTATCTGTTCGTTAAGCTTTCTATACTCATCCTTGGCCTCTTTTTCAGAGACTGTTATATTTTTCGTCTCATCTTCATAAAGTTTGGATAGCATAAGATTTTGGCGAGTTTGTTCTTCGAACACGCGGGGCTTGGTATGAAAGACATACTGGAGTAATTCAGAATATATCCTATTGTCAAATGCGCCCTTTCTCTGAAAAAAAGGATAACTTTCGATTAATCCTATGACCTCCCGGTCAGTTGCGTCTATTTTTCGTTTCTTTGCTTCATGCAGCAGGATAAGCCTGTCCCAGGCTTGCGATTCCAGATTAAGATGCTTCTCTATTTCCGAGAACTTATCCCCAAATTGCATTATGCCGGCATTTTTTACGGCATCCAGCGCATCCCTGTATTCTAAATAGGAAATTGTTTTACCAAAAATTTTCCCTTTGAAATCAGCTTGTGTTTTGCTACGCATGAGGCTCCCTGAGCCCCAGAGCACAAACGGAGGCAGCACCAGGAACGCCAGGATAATCCATATTTTTTTCGCAGTCTTCTTTTTGCGCAGGTTCTTAAGCATAAGCCACTCCTTCTTATTTAAGGCATTATTATAATTGGAAATGACGGATATTGCAATTATTTTAATGAGCAGATAACTTACGGAGTTCCCGCCTAACTTAAGAGATTTGTTGAGGCGGGATCCCGTCTTCTATTAGATAGCTTGGCGGGAAAACGACGTAAGTTATAGCGAAGCGTCTGCGAATTAATCCCGCACCTTTTATTTATTCATGTTTTTATAAAAATACCTGAATACTAAAAAGGTGCGGGATAAGTTCGGCCAGATGACTTACGTTCATTTCATTCCGTAAGTCATTGCCTCACTTATTATTTTACTTTACAAAATATTATTATCCGATTATAATAAAACGCTGTGTCGAAGAAGCCGGTTAAGATTAGAAAGACGTGGGGCATTAATCCGCGCACTCGCGTTAAAAAAAGCAAAAAGACATATTCACGCAAGAAGTTAAAACAAGAATTTAAAAGGGTCGTTATAATGAAGAATAAAGTACTTAAATTAGGCCTGCCCAAGGGTAGCCTTCAGGAAGCAACCTTTAAAATGTTTAAAAAGGCAGGTTTTAACCTTTCCTTACCCAGCAGCCGCTCATATTTTCCTTCGGTTGATGATGACCAGCTTCAACCGGTTCTTTTACGAGCCCAGGAGATGTCCAGGTATGTGCAGGATGGCGCCCTAGACTGTGGCATAACCGGCAATGACTGGATAACGGAAAACAAATCCGATGTCAAAAGGATTACGGACCTAATCTATGCCAAGCAAAGTTTAAATAAAGTAAGGTGGGTTTTGGCCGTTCCCGCAGGCTCAGGCATAAAGTCTGTCAAAGACCTGCGCAATAAACGAATTGCCACTGAATTGGTAAATGTCACAAAAGAATATTTTCGCAAGAAGAAAATAAACGTAGAAGTAGAATTTAGCTGGGGCGCAACAGAAGTGAAGGTAAACGCAGGGCTTGTAGATGCAATTGTGGAGTTAACTGAGACAGGAAGCAGCCTGCGTGCAAATAAATTAACGGAGATTGCTACGCTTTGTGAATCCACCACTCAATTCATTGCCAATTACTCTGCATATAAAGACGCCTGGAAAAGAAATAAAATTGAACAGATTGTGCTGCTTTTAAAAGGCGCCATAACCGCGGAAGAAAAGGTCGGCCTGAAGATGAACGTAAGAAAAGTTGACCTTAAAAAGGTAATTGGTAGCCTGCCGGCATTAAAAAGGCCTACCATATCCGGCCTTTCTCAAGACGGCTGGTTTGCCGTAGAGACGGTGATTGATGAAAAGGTAGTGCGTGTATTGATTCCGGAGTTGAAAAAAGCAGGTGCACAGGGTATTATCGAATATCCGCTGAATAAGGTTATTTATTGAAGGAGCAGGAACATGCCTTGCGGCAGAAAGAGAAAAAGACAAAAGATCAGGACGCATAAAAGAAAGAAGATGCGTCGCCGTCTTCGTCACCTGAAGAAGAGGGCCTGGGGTTAATTGAGGTCCAGCGTCTGTAGAAAACAATAATCAACCGGGGTATTATGTTTAGAAAGCCTATCCTAGGGCTGCTCGTTTGCCTTTTGGCAGCCCTTACTATAAATTCTCGTGCCTATGCCTTTGATAAAAAGACATCTCTAGCCTTAAGCCATTACATCATGGGTGTGGTATATGAAGATCTCGGAGATATAGAAAAGGCAATTGAGGAATATAAAAAGGCATTAAAAGCAGATAGCGAAAATGCGGCAATCCATTTAAATTTAGCAACCAGTTTCATAAAGAAAAAAGAAATCAGCAAGGCAATCGAAGAATTAAATTCTGCCGTGAAACTGGATCCGGAAGCAATAGAACCCCACGCAATACTGGCTCTTTTATATACCTCGCAGAGCAATTTCAATCTGGCCGCATCTGAGTATGAAATGGCGCTTAAAAATGCCTCTAAACTTCAGCCCGAAAATATAGATATCTATAAAAACTTAGGTATGGTATATCTGCAACAGAAGAAACTAAAAGAGGCAGAAAGTACCTATCGCCTAATTATAAATTTGGCGCCTAATGACGCAGAAGGGCATTTTTATTTAGGCAGCATCTACAATGAGTTAAGAAGCAATTCTTTGGCAGAGAAAGAGTTAAAAAAAGCCATAGAGTTAAAACCAGATTATCACGAAGCATTGAATTTTTTAGGGTTTCTATACGTTGAAGAAAACAAGAATTTCGACCGCGCAGAGTCTTTGATTAAGAAGGCGTTAGAATTACAGCCCAATAACGGCGCATATATAGATAGCCTTGGCTGGCTTTATTTCAAGAAGGGCAGATTTAAGGATGCCTTAAAGGAATTAGAACGGGCAGGTTCCGCAATGGATGATCCTGTGATATATGACCACCTGGGTGATGCGTACTTAAAGATGAAGGATATTGAGAGTGCAAAATTGAATTGGGAAAAGTCCTTGAAACTGGACCCAGGCCAGTCATCTGTAAAAGAAAAGTTAGAAAAATTTAAAAAGTGATGGTAGATAACAAGGTTAAGGTCAAAGAATTAGAGGAGAAGGCAAAACAGATTCGACGGCTTATCATCCAGATGCTTGCCAAGGCTGGCTCAGGGCATCCCGGAGGCAGCCTTTCAGCCGCCGATTTAATCACTGCGTTATTTTTTTCTGTGCTGCGGCATGATCCCGCTAAACCCGATTGGCCTGACCGCGACAGGTTTCATATGTCAAAAGGCCATTGCTGCCCGCTTTGGTATGCAGTATTGGCGGAGTCAGGATACTTTCCCAAAGAAAAACTTTTTACCTTAAGGAAATTAGGTTCTATCTTACAGGGCCACCCTGATAGGCGCACGCCCGGCGTTAATGTTGCATCGGGCTCGTTAGGCCAGGGCCTGTCTGTTTCGTTAGGAATGAGCTTAGCTGCAAAAATAGACAAGAAAGATTACCGTGTATATTGCCTGATGGGTGATGGCGAAATACAAGAGGGGAATATCTGGGAAGCAGCCATGGCCTGCAGCCACTATAAGCGCGATAATATATGTGCGATATTAGATTACAACGGTTTTCAAATAGACGGAAAAATTTGCGAGATTATGGAATTGGAGCCCATAGTAGCCAAGTGGCAGGCGTTTGGCTGGCATACTATTGAAATAAACGGGCACGATATGGGGCAGGTCTTAGATGCCTTTAGTGAGGCAGGTGCCACTAAACTTAAGCCTACTATAATCATTGCACACACCATAAAAGGCAAGGGCGTGTCTTTTATGGAAAATGTAGTTGATTTCCACGGCCGCGCGCCTACAAAAGAAGAGGCAGAGAAAGCACTAAAGGAACTGGAATAAATAATATGGCTGAGATGTTATATCAACGCGACATTTATGGCAAGACCCTGGTAGAACTGGGCAGGAAGAATAAAGATATCGTGGTCTTGGATGCTGATTTGTCCAGCTCTACTCGCACAGCGTTATTCGCTAAAGAATTCCCCGAGCGATTTTTTAATTTCGGCGTAGCCGAACAGAATATGATGGCTACTGCTGCGGGGCTTGCCAGCTGTTCAAAGACAGTATTTGTCTCTACATTTGCAATTTTTGCCACAGGCAGGGCATGGGATCAGGTAAGAAATAGCATCGCTTACAATAATTTTAATATTAAAATAGTTGCTTCGCACGCCGGGCTTACCGTGGGGCCTGACGGAGCCAGCCACCAGGCATTAGAGGATATAGCCCTTATGCGCGTGATTCCGAATATGAATATAATTGTCCCCTGTGACGGGCCTCAGACAGCGCAAGCCATAGAGGCAGCAGCAAATCACAAGGGGCCGTTCTATGTTCGCCTGACCAGGCCCAAAATTCCTACCATTGAAAATAAAGGAGAGTTTCAGTTAGGCAAGGCACAGGTTCTTACTGATGGCAGTGACGTAAGCATAATTGCCTGTGGATTGCTGGTATCTGAGGCGCTTACCGCAGCAGAAAACCTTCTTAAAAAGAAAGTAAAAGCGCGGGTGATTAATGTACATAGTATCAGGCCCCTGGATACAGAAACGATATTAAAGGCAGCCAAAGAGACACGCAACTTTATTGTCTGCGAAGAGCATACGGTTATAGGCGGATTGGCATCAAGTATACAAGAGGTTGTAGCAGAAAATTGTCCGGTTAAAGTGTGCTGCCTTGGGGTTAAAAACAGGTTTGGCCAATCAGGAGAGCCTGCAGAACTTTTAAAAGAATACAATCTCACCAGTATTGATATAGAAAAAGCTGTTTTAGCAAGTATCTCTTAAAATTTTCATACATCTATGCCCGCACACCTGCCTTTATCATTATCCCTTCATTCCTTTGCCAAAGTAAACCTGTATCTGAAAGTTTTGAAAAAACGCTCCGATAATTACCATACAATAGAGACAATATTTGAGAGAATAGGCCTTTGCGACCAGATAATCCTGACTTGCCGCACAGACAGGCAAATAAAAATTACCTGCAATAGCCCGCAAGTCCCCGCGGATAATTCAAATCTTTGTTATAAAGCCGCAAAATTAATACAGAAAAAATTCAATATTAATAATGGGTTGAACATCAAAATTATAAAACGTATACCTGTGGGAGCTGGTTTAGGAGGGGGTTCAAGTAATGCCGCAACTGTCTTAATGGGGTTAAGCGAGTTCTGGGGGCTTAGCCTTTCTAAGGAAAAGCTCCTAACCTTGTCTAAAACTATAGGCAGCGACGTGCCGTTTTTTATTCATAATTGCCCTTTTGCAGAAGGGAGGAATCGCGGAGATACGGTAAGGCCGCTAAACATATTAAAATCTGTGCGGCTATGGCATATATTGGTTGTACCTAAAATTAAGGTCTCAACCCCGCTTATCTATGGTAAGTGGGATATAGCTTTAAGGTCGGGAAAAAAGCACTTAGGAACGTTGACAAAGGCTCGAGATGATGTTAAAATATTGACTTCCGTGCTTAGGCAAAATAAGCCATCTTTAGCGGCCGGAATGCTCTTTAATGACTTGGAAAGTATTACCGCAAGATTATATCCGCAAGTAAGTTACGTTAGGGGAAAACTTATGAAAGTGGGGGTAAAATCAATCCTGATGTCCGGAAGCGGTCCGGCAGTATTTGGCATTTGCTCTTCGAGAAAGGAGGCCGTGTCTCTGAGCAGAAAACTAAAAGATCAAAATCGGTCTTGGCAGGTTTTTGTTGCGAGAACTCACTAGCTCATTGAAGGAGGCTCTTCATGGAGATAACCGAGGCAAGAGTAGTTTTAAAGGATTCACCGGATAAAAAACTAAAGGCCTATGCAACCGTGACTTTTGATAATGCTTTTGTGGTAAGGAATATAAAAGTGATAGAAGGCACAAACGGCTTATTTATCGCCATGCCTTCAAGAAAAATAAAACAACCCTGCCCCAAGTGCAATTTTAAGAACGAAATGCGCAGCAAATACTGTAATCAATGCGGCGGCCAATTGCCATTTTTGTCCCGGCCGGCAACTCAGGAGACAGGTGGCAATGTCCAGTTAGAACATAAAGACATAGTCCATCCCATAACACAGTCCTTTAGGGATTATCTGCAAAAAAGAATTTTAGAGGCGTACGAACAGGAGAAGACCAAAGGCGCGTCTGGCTCTTCGTTTTAATATAGAATTTACAATTTTGGGACGTCGTCTCCCGCCAGGATAATTAATAGCAGGCGGGATCCCGCATCAGGTCTTAAAGTGGTGGATGCGGGATGGTATGACACGAGAATTTGTGAGCCTTTTATATAGAGTGTTTGGCGAAATCCCCCGTAGCCTTACCATTACTTTACTTATTAAATGGCGTAGGGGGAGGTTCGAGCTGGCATATGCCCGGTAGTGTAATGGTAGCACATCAGAATTTGGGTCTGAGTGTCAAGGTTCGAATCCTTGCCGGGCAGTGGTGGCGATCCTGACAGCTAATCGCCGCATAAATTACTTGCAGCTGTCAGGATTAATTCGCCCCGAAGTTATGTCGGGGCTCATTAAGTCCACACGTCCCAGTTTGTATAGCTGTGTGAGGTTTTAGAATATTATGAAAAATAATCTTGCAGTAATAATACTTGCAGCAGGGAAAAGTACACGGATGAAATCTAGCGTTCCGAAGGTCCTGCATCCTATCTGCGGCAGGCCCATGTTAGATTATGTATTGGATTTGGTTAAGGGGCTGGCCGCCAATAAGATTATCACGGTCATTGGCCACCAATATAAAGAAGTCGCCCAGTTAATCAGGCCGGGCATAAAAGTGGTGATACAGAAGCAGCTTTTAGGTACGGCTGATGCTGTTAAACAGGCTGGCCGCCTTTTGAAGAATTTTCGGGGTACAGTACTTGTGCTCTATGCGGATAACCCGCTGTTGAAGAAAGAGACTATAAACAATTTGCTTAAGCACCATAGAGAAAATAATCTGGACGCGACGTTGCTTACCTCTGTATTAGATAATCCAACCGGTTACGGAAGAATCCTAAGGGATAAATATTATAGTATTTGCGGGATTGCGGAAGAAAAAGATGCTGACGGCTTTCAGAAAGATATCAAAGAGGTTAACACAGGGATAGCCTGTTTTGACAGCGCTAAATTATTTAATGCACTGAAATACGTAAGGCCCAACAACCGCAAAAATGAGTATTACCTTACGGATACTGTCGGTATTATTTATAAAAACGGCGGATTAATAGATGGCGTAACACTCAAAGACGTCAGCGAGGCACATGGGATAAATTCGCGCATAGATTTAGCCAGGGCAAACAAAATCATGCAGCAAAGGATTAATGAAGAATTTATGAGCAGGGGCGTTACCATAGTTGACCCGGGTTCTACTTTCATAGGAGCCGGCGCAAAAATCGGCACTGATACGACGATTTACCCCTTTACAGTGATTGAAAATAATGTTAAAATTGGTAAACGTTGCCTTATCGGCCCCTTTGCCCATTTAAGGGAATCTACGGTTATCAAAGACGGTGTGCTTGTAGGTAATTTCCTAGAGATTGTTCGTTCCAGGATTAACCCCAAGACAATAATAAAACATTTTTGTTACATCGGAGATGCCCGCGTAGGCAGCCGCGTTAATATCGGCGCAGGCACGGTTGTCGCCAATTTCGACGGCAGAAGAAAACATCCTACGGTAATAGGAAACGGTGCATTCATCGGTTCCGATACTGTATTGGTTGCGCCGGTTGAGGTAGGAAAATACGCCATCACAGGAGCAGGAAGCGCGGTGATAAACAATGTTGCCGCCAGGAGTACGGTGGTAGGCGTGCCAGCAAGGAAATTATTAAAGAATAACAGGATATCCCAGCAAGCAAAATGAGGGGGATTTATGGATAAATTAGCTGTATTGAGCGGTAATGCACATCCGGAATTGGCTAAAAATATCTGCAAATATCTTAAGGTAAAGTTATCAGATGCCGTTTTGGACAGATTTAGCGAAGGCGAGATCAGGGTTAAGATTGACGAAAACGTGAGGGGTAAGGATGTATTTGTAGTGCAGCCCACCTGCCCTCCGCCAAATGAAAACCTGATGGAACTTCTGATTATGATTGATGCCTTAAAAAGGGCTTCTGCTAACCGGATTACGGCTGTAATTCCTTATTTTGGCTATGCCAGGCAGGACAGAAAAGACCAGCCGCGCGTGCCTATTACTGCTAAATTAGTAGCCAATCTTTTGACTACTGCTGGAGCAAACAGGATTCTAACTATGGATTTACACGCAGGCCAAATCCAGGGTTTCTTTGATATACCTGTAGACCACCTCTTTGCCATAGGAGTCTTTATAGATTATTTTTCAAAGCTAAAGGCAAATAATTTAGTGGTAGTTTCTCCGGATGTGGGAGGCATAAAGATGGCCAGGGCTTATGCCAAGAGATTGTCTGCGAGCCTGGCGATAATAGATAAAAGGCGCGTCTCTCCTGAAAAAGCAGAAGTGATGCATATCCTTGGAGAAGTAGAAAATAAGGATGCGATTATAACCGATGATTTAATCGCTACCGGAAGTTCCCTGATCGAGGCAGTCCAGACTCTTGAGAAGGCAAAGGCAAAGTCTATCGTGGCAGCGATTACGCACGGAGTTTTATCCGGCCCGGCATTAGAACGCATAGGCAAATGCAAGGGCCTTGAGAAATTACTGATTACAGACAGTATCCCGCTTGAGACCTGTAAAAAACACCCGAAAATTGAAGTGCTATCTGTAGCGAACCTTTTAGGCGAAGCTATAAAAAGGATACATAACGAGGAGTCTGTAAGTTCGCTTTTTGATTAAACATATACTATAGAGAACGGAGTGAGGTTAAATGGAAGAGATATTTTTGAATGCGCAGCCGAGGGAAGAAATAGGAAGGGCTAAAGTTAAGGATTTAAGGAGCCAGGGTTTTATACCAGCTGTGGTTTATGCGGAGGGTAAAGAGTCTTTGGCGATAAAGGTCTCTCATCATGAATTGTTGCAACTTGTCCATCAGCATAGGATAGAGGGCATAGTAATAAACCTTAAAATAAAAGATGACAAGAAACAAAAGGCCAGGCCTTGCTTAATTAAAGAAATTCAGTATGACCCGGTGCATGACGATATAATCCACGTTGACTTTAATGAAATTTCCCTCACACAAGAAATTAAAGTTAATGTGCCCGTGGTTGCCAAGGGAGAATCTGTGGGCGTAAAGCAGGAAGGCGGTTCCCTGGAGCATATACTTTGGGAGATTGAAGTTGAGTGTTTGCCTACTAATATCCCTAAAAATATTGAAGTAGACGTTACCCAGTTAAAAATCGGTGATTCAATACACATAAAAGATTTGATTTTGCCTTCCGGTGTTAAGGTCTTAAATGACCCCGGCGCAATTGTTTTATCGATAGCCGCACCCATGAAAGAAGAAGTACCGGTTGCCCCTGTTGAAGGCGAAGAAATACAGGAGCCGGAGGTAATCAAGGAAAAGAAACCAGTGCCTGCCGAAGGCGAAGAAAAGCCGGAAGAGGAAAAGAAAGAAAAGGCAAAGGAAGAAAAGAAATAAGGGGATATGAAACTTATCGTCGGCCTGGGTAACCCGGGGGATATTTATGCAGGTTCCAGGCATAATATCGGATTTTCTTTGATAAAATCCCTGGCAAAGGTTCATAAAATAGCACTTAAGAGTGACACGGCTGCATTTTCCTTGAGCGGAAAAGGCAGGATAAGCGGGCAAAATATAATACTAGCTATGCCGCTTACTTTCATGAATCTTTCGGGTGAGGCGGTAAAGTCCTTACTTAAAAGGCACAGAATACTTGCGGATGATTTACTCGTGGTTTGCGATGACCTGGATTTAGAATTTGGCAGGTTAAAGATAAGGCCAGGCGGCTCTTCCGGAGGGCACAGGGGCCTGGAATCAGTAATAGGTTCGCTTAATAATATAAAGTTTGCAAGGCTACGCATCGGCATAGGGAGGCCTTTGCAGAGCAGCAATTCCGCAGAATATGTCTTAGAAAATTTTACCAGAGAAGAAAAAAAGGAGATTAAGCAAATTATAGGAAGAGCCAGTGACTGTTGTCTGGTATGGCTTAAAAGAGGAGTAACAGAGGCGATGAACATTTTTAATAAAAGACACTTGAAAGGGGAAGCGAATGAATAGATACGAAGCAATGTTTATTATCAAACCGGATTTATCGCAAGAGGAGCAAAAGGCCTTATTCAATCAGATTAACGATGCTGTGAGCAAAAATAACGGCACGGTGGCAGATGGTTCTGTATGGTCGGAAAAAAGGAAGCTGTATTTTCCAATTAAAAAATTTCATGATGGGCTGTATTACCTGATGAATTTTTCTCTGCCCCCTTTGTCATTAAAAGATATAAGGCACGCATACAACTTAAATGAGGGTATATTAAGGGTTCTCATTACCAAGTTAGAGAAATAATATCAATTCGCACATATAACTTATGTCGGAGAGTATTAAAGCCAATGCTCCATAAGTTATGTGCTCATTGAAGGAGAAAATAATGGCTAGTTTAAATAAAGTATTTCTTATGGGTAACCTTACAAAAGACCCGGAATTGCGCTATACACCGCAGGGAACAGCCGTGGTTAACCTTCGCTTAGCGGTAAATCGCAAATTCCGCACTAAGACCGAGGAGTGGAAAGAAGAAACCTGCTTTATTACGGCGGTAGTTTGGAACAAGCAGGCAGAGACGTGCAATCAGTATCTGCAAAAAGGCAGGAACGTTTTTATCGAAGGAAGGCTTCAATCGCGGTCATGGGAAGACAATGCAGGACAGAAACGCAGCGTCATCGAGGTAAGGGCAGAGCGCGTCCAATTCTTAGGAGCGCCTTCCGGCAAGGGCGCAGGACTTGAAGCTCCTGATGCGTTGCCTCAAGGAGATACTTCTACAGAGACAGCATGGTTGGGAGAAAGCGAGGAGCAGGCAAATGAAAGCTAGGACAGGGACATTTACTAAGAGCAGTAAAAGGACAGGAAGGACAGGGAGGGCGGGGGCGAGGACGGGCAAGAGACAAGATATGCATTTGCCTTTAAGAAAAAGATTTTGCCGCTTCTGCCAGGACAAGATAAAGACGATAGATTATAAAGACATAAAAAGATTAGAATCTTTTATTACTGAAAGGGGCAAGATAGTTTCAACGCGTATTTCAGGCAACTGTGCCAAACACCAGAGGAGAATCGCAGAAGAAATTAAAAAAGCAAGGTTCCTTTCGCTTATTCCTTACCTGCGTTAAAAGAGATTTTTTAAAAGGGGTTTTTGACTCGTGGAAATTATTCTAAACCAGGATGTAGACAAGTTAGGCAAGGCCGGAGCTGTCGTTAATGTAAAAGAAGGGTTTGCCCGCAATTTTCTTATACCTAACAAGCTTGCCATGCCAGCGAACTCTGCCAACCTTAAAAAACTGGAACAGGAAAGACAAAAGAAGGTTGCCGAATTCCAGAAAACCAAGAAAGAATTTGAGCAACTGAAGACCAAGTTAGACAGCCTCTCTTTAACTATACCAGCCCTGATACATGAAGAAGATAAATTATTCGGCAGTATAAGCTCGCAAGATATAGCCCAGGCGCTTAAAGACGAAGGTTTCGAGATTGATAAAAATTCTATTTACCTGGAAGAACCCATTAAATCTTTGGGGATTTATGAGATACCCATCAAATTACATCCGGAAGTTTCTACCAAAATAAAAGTTTGGATTGTTAAGAAGTAATATGGCAAATAATGAAATAGCTTTACTGGAAAAAGTCCCGCCGCAGAATTTAGAGGCAGAGATGGCGGTACTGGGCTCTATGCTTTTGGATGAGGAGGCCATATCAGTGGCCTGCGAGTCATTAGGCAAAGAATCTTTTTATAAGGATAGCCACCGCAAGATTTTTTCTGCGATATTGGACCTATACAATGCCAACAAGGCAGTTGACCTGATTACCCTGACCGACGCCCTTAAGCGCGAGGGCAGCCTAGATGAGGTGGGGGGAGCAAGTTTCTTAACCAGCCTGGCTAATTCTGTCCCCACATCCGCCAATATTAACCATTACGTAAGTATCGTCAAAGAAAAGAGCATCTTAAGGGCACTGATAAATAACGCCACAAGAATAGTTACGCTCTGCTATGAAAGCGAAGGTAACATTGATGAGGTAGTAGATTCTTCGGAGAAGTTCATATTTGAGGTTAGCGACACCAGGGTCAAGGGTAGCTATATACATCTTAAAGAAATTGTTAAAGATAGCATTGAGACAATAGATAAACTCTACCAGAAAAAGGCGCACGTTACCGGCATACCTACCGGCTACATAGACTTTGATATCAAGACCGCAGGATTGCATCCTTCAGATTTGATTGTCGTTGCAGGCAGGCCGTCCATGGGCAAAAGCGCCTTTGCTATAGGGATAGCAGAGTATGCCGGCGTAGTAGAGAAGATCCCCTTGGCCGTTTTTAGCCTGGAGATGTCAAAGGAACAGCTGGTACAGAGGATGCTCTGCTCTCACGCTAAAGTTGACGCGCATAAGGTAAGGACAGGGTATTTAGCGACCTCAGACTGGCCGCGTTTGACAGCAGCGGCAGGGAAGCTTTCCGAGGCACCGATATTTATAGATGACTCACCGGCAATTTCCGTGATGGAACTTCGGGCCAGGGCACGCAGGCTTAAAAGCCACCATGATATACAGTTGATCGTATTAGACTATTTACAGTTGATGCGCGGCTCGGTTAACATGGAAAATAGGCAGCAGGAAATTTCTGAAATCTCGCGTTGTCTAAAGGCATTGGCCAGGGAATTGCATGTACCGGTAGTGGCTATCAGCCAGCTGTCCAGGGCGGTAGAGTCACGCACAGACCACCGGCCGCAACTCTCTGATTTAAGGGAATCAGGAGCGATAGAGCAGGATGCGGATGTAGTAGTCTTAATATTAAGGGAAGAATATTATAATCCTACCTCTGAAAACCAAGGGATTGCCGAAATAAATATCGCAAAGCAGCGTAATGGCCCGGTGGGTTCGCTGAAATTAACTTTTATCAAAGAATACACCAGGTTTGAGAATATTATCAGGGTAGAGTAAATAAAAATATTGATTTAACTTGCGTTTACTAATATAATAACAACAATGCGTAAAACTATCTTCCTTCTTTTAGCATCTTTATTTTTCTTCAGCCTGTCTTCTGTGTTGTTTGCGGCAGAAGAGGCAGCACCCGCCTTGACTAAAGAGCAGCCAAAGATGGTCAAGCTTATCGAAGTCAGGGGCAATAAAGCAATAAGCACCAATACTATTATCTCCAAGATGAAGACCAGGATTGGCAGCCCTTATCAGGAGAATGTGACGAGCGACGATTTAAAAAGGCTTTATCTCTTAGGTTTTTTTACCGATATAAAAATCGATACAGAGAGCTATAAAGACGGCGTAAAGATAATAGTCACGGTTTCAGAACGCCCCATAATAGAGAAGATTACATTTTCCGGTACTACCCATATCACTATGAAGGAAGAGAAGCTTAAAGAGCAATTAAAATCAAGAGAGGGGCAATACCTTGATTATCCTAATTTAGCTGAAGATGTGCGCATACTCTCCAAGATGTATGAAAAGATGGGATTTTCTCAGGCCCAGATAAAATACGAGGTAAATGTTAATGAAGAAACCAACAAGGCAAAAGTACAATTTAATGTAGCGGAAAGCAAGCGCGTAAAGATTCAGGATATCATTGTGCAGGGCAATAAAGCCTTTTCTAAGACAAGAATATTGAGGCTGATTAAAACCAGAAAGGCCTGGTTTTTTAATGCCGGGGTACTTAAGGAGGACGTCTTAAAAGAGGATATGGAACGCCTGAAATCATTCTATCGCAAAGAAGGGTTTAGCGATGTTGCGGTCGGCTACGAAGTAACATCCGACCCCAAAAAAACATACCTGTTATTTGTCACAATAAAAATACAGGAAGGCAAAAGATACCTGGTAGGAAATGTTACTGTTCATGGGAATAAGGAAATTCTGGAAAAGGATGTTTTATCAAGGTTAAAAGAATGCATCCCCGGCAAAGTCTTCAGCCAGGAAGCACTAAAGCTTGACGTGGCTAACATACAAGGCCTGTATTTTGACCGCGGCTATATCACTGCCCAGGTGCAGGAGGCCACCTCTTTAAATTCCTCTACAGGACGTGTTGATATCGTTTACAGCATTACGGAAAATGAAATTGCCTATGTGGGAAAAATTAAAATCAGGGGCAATGTCAAAACCAGAGATGTGGTAATCCGCAGGGAATTAAGGATTCATCCCGGAGATAAATTTGACGGAGAAAAACTGAGGCGCAGCAAGGAAAGGTTGCAAAACTTAGGGTTTTTCGAAGAAGTCAGCTACGATACAGAAGACACGGCTGTCTCCGATAAAAAAGACCTGATAGTGGAAGTCAAGGAGACTAAGACCGGCGCATTTAGTTTCGGCGGAGGTTATAGTACAGTAGACGAATTTGTGGGGTTTGTGGAGATAGAACAGAAGAATTTTGACTGGAAGAATTTTCCATATTTTACAGGTGCAGGACAAAATTTAAAGCTTAGGGCATCGTTTGGGTCTCTTACCGAGGAGTTTGATTTGAGTTTTACCGAACCATGGCTTTTTGATTATCCTATATCTTTTGGTTTTGACGCCTATCAACGCAGCCATAAAAGAGATAGCGACGTAGGCTATGGTTATGATGAAGATGTATCCGGAGGAGACGTTCGCTTAGGCAAGGAAATATCAGAGTACGCGAGGACAGACCTGATGTACCGGTTTGAAAGGATTAAGATTACAAATATAACGGAGAATTCCACGGAAGATTTAAAAAGAGAAGAGGGCTCCAATTTGATTAGCAGCTTGACCCCCAGTTTTACCTTTGACAGCCGGGATAACGTATTTGAGCCTACAAAAGGAAATTTATTGACCGGTTCTTTGGAGTGGGCTGGCGGCCCGTTTGGAGGGGATAAGGATTTCTGGAAATTCTACGGCCGGGCATCCCATTATATTCCTTTACCTAAAAATTCTAGCCTGGAGATTAGAGGGAGGGCGGGTTTAGCAAAGCCTTACAGCGATAGTGAGCTGGTACCGATATATAAACGGTTTTTTGCCGGCGGTGCCTATACTATAAGGGGCTATGAAGAGAGAAGTATAGGCCCTATTGACACGGCATCTAAGGATCCTTTAGGCGGAGAATCACTGTTAGTCGGAAATCTCGAGTATACATACCCTGTATTTAATTTTATCAAAGTAGCCGCCTTTTATGATATAGGAAATGTTTGGGCAAAAATGGGAGATTTTGGTTCAGGGAATTTTAAATCGGCATTCGGCCTGGGCCTTAGAATTAAGACGCCCATCGGCCCGATAATGCTTGATTACGGCATACCTTTAGATAAGGCACCCGGAGAGGATGAGAAAAGCAGCGGAAGGTTCCACTTTAGCGCGAGCCACGGCTTTTAAGTGAGGCCATAACTTATGGAGCGTTAGCGAACATAAGTTATCTGGCCGAACTCCCCCTACTGTTTCCTTTCGTTTCGCAAACTAAACGCCGAGAGGGGGAATTCACAGACGCTAATAGACAATTAACAAAAAAACAATCAGGAGGGGAGGAAATATGAAGAGGACGACAGTGTCGTTGCTATTGTTTATGTTTGTTTTTAGTTTTCTTGCAGGAGTTGCACAAGCAGCGGATAAGTTTGCCTATATTGAATTAAGGCGTATTTTTGATGAATATTCCAAGACCAAAGACTACGATAAGGTTTTGGAACAGAAAGAAAGCGCCTATAGCGGAGAGAGGGATAAAAAGGTAAATGAGATAAAGCAGATTCAGGATAAAATAGGTCTTTTAAGCGATAAAGAAAAAAATGCAAAAAGCGGTGACCTGCAGGCAAAAATCAAAGTTCTTCAGGAAACTGACAGGCAAAAACTTGCAGACCTGCGAAAAGAATCCAATGAAAAAAGAGTGGAGATAATGAAGGATATCGAGGCTGCAATTAAGGCATACTCGGAAAAAGAAGGCTATACGGTTGTTTTTAATGAGGTAGGCGTACTTTATAATGTCAAAAGTCTGGATATCACGGATAAGGTCCTAGATGTCCTTAATAAAGGATATAAGAGATAACCAGGTATGCGTAAAACTCTTAAGGAAATAGCAAAACTTATTGACGGCGAAGTAGTAGGCGATGAGGCAACCGTAATTACAGGCGTGGCCGGGATAAAAGAAGCTTACAAAGGCGATATCACCTTTTTGGCTAACCCAAAATATTTTTCCCTCATAGAAAAAACGCGGGCTTCGGCAATTATCACTGCCAGGCAGGT
>Ga0265297_10005934_pt1 | contig 18154 bp, 19 predicted proteins | sample Munlanlwell13791_FD_192502 | JGI IMG/M metagenome (GOLD analysis project Ga0265297, IMG submission 192502) | Leachate microbial communities from a municipal landfill in Southern Ontario, Canada - Leachate well 137-91 | ecosystem: Engineered > Solid waste > Landfill > Unclassified | place...
TGTAATAAGCTTTTGAAAATTGAAAAATTGCATCGAGCTTAGTTTTATCTAAAAGCGCCTGTTCAACTTCAAGTTTATAACCATTGTATTTTATATTATTGATAACGCTGCCGCCCTTGTAAAGATACTGCTTTATAGTAATCTGGGAATTGGTCTGGGATAGATCCTTATTGTATAGCCCAGCCGTATAAAACCAGCTACCGGCATAAGCGAGTGATGGGAAAAGCTCACCCTCAGCTTCAGCTATTTTTAATTTGGCTTTTTCTAGGTCCTGGATTTTAAACAAGATATCCTTGTTGTCCCTTAAACCTATAGCGACAGCTTCGCTAAATGTCAGGGTTATTTCTTCGGCATATGCCTGAGAAGAAATTAACCCAGGAATGTAAGTTATTATGCACATCAGAGTTATAAAAACAGCACTAAAATGCTTCATTTTTATTCTTCTTCCTTGTCTAATATATCTTTTACCTGTAAAAGTATGCGTAAATATTCACTCCTGTCGCCTTCTGAAATCTGCCTGAATATCCTGGTGATTTGCTGCGTCCGTTGCTGGTTAATTTTTTTTAACATTTCCGAGCCCTTGGCGCTTATCTTTATCATTATTAGCCTGCGGTCCTTCTCGTCATATTCTCTGGTCACGTATCCCTGAACAACCAGGCGCTGGACAATCCCGGTTGAAGCTGCGGTTGTTACTTTCATTTTCTTGGCCAAATCCGTCATCTTGGAAGGACCCTGAGTATTTAATATATCCAAAATAAGCAGTTGAGGAAGGGTAATCTTTCCTTTAAATATATCATCGTGCTGGCGGCGGGCAAACCCTCTCACGATTTCGGGCATGATTATTTCTATTTTGCGGGCAAAATCAGTTATCGAGATACCGGTCATTTCTAACCCCCTTAATATTTAGTTATATTAAATATTAACTACATTAATAATATGCCATAAAAAAACGCCTTTGTCAATGTATTTAATGTATTTTAAGTAGGGCAAAAGCCAGTTTTTGATAAACCAGTCAGGAATTTTGCTTTCAATAGCCCCTCATTCCATTCTCCGCAAGAGGTTGAGTCCCAAACTATCCCTCCGCCTATACCCATCTGCCCTACAGAACCCTCAATCAAAAGAGTGCGGATAGGAATGCTGAAAAATAAATCCTTATCCGGGCTAATATAGCCGATAGCCCCTGTATAAATCTTACGTTCTTCCTTTTCCAAATTGTTAATTATTTCCATGGCGCGGATCTTGGGCGCTCCGGTAACTGAACCCGAAGGAAAAATTGAGGAAAAAAGCTTATAAATAGACAAGTCTTTATCTACCTTAGCAGTTACCGTGGATGTCATCTGGCATAAGGTTTTATATCTGGCGACTTCAAAAAGAGTGGGCGCCTTAATCCCTGCCCCCAACCTTCCTAAATCATTCCTTAAGAGGTCGGCGATCATTACGTTTTCTGCGCGGTTCTTCTTATCATATTTCAGGCATAACGGCGCGATTAAATCAGCGAGCATGCCTTTGCCCCTCGGCCAGGTGCCCTTCATTGGCTTAGTTAGCAAATAAGTAGATTTTTTCTTAATGAATAATTCCGGGGACAGAGAAAGAATATGAAATTTATCCGTTTGAACATAAGCAGGATATGGCACAGGCTGTTCTTTTAAAAGCTGGCCATAAAGGGATAACGTGTCTCCGTAAAAATCAAAAAGTAATTTAATGCAATAAGTAATCTGATATACATCGCCTTTAGCAATATAACTGCGGATTGAATCAACATTTTGGAAATACCCGTGTTTTGTAATATTTAATCTAAGATTTTTGATGACGCTGCCGCCTGCCTGCTTGGGAAAGTTTATTTTACCTTTTTGCGGTGCTCTATAGGCGCCTAAACAGATGAGCGGAAAATCATACTGTTTGTCTTTATGCAATTTTTCTTCAAAACAATATCCTGCTTCATAGGATAGGAAACCGGCTAAATGATACCCATTCTCAAGCGCTTTTTCAATTTCTTCAAAACTTTGCGCGAATGAGGAAAGCCCGGTACAGGATATAATAAATTCCGGATCCTGAAACAAAACTGGTTTTTTTTCGAATTCGATTAATACTTTCACAATCTTCAATTATTCATAGCGCAGCGCTTCAATTTGGCCAAACGTAGTGCTGTTGTTTGGGCTACTTGAAGTTTTTGCGGTAGATGCATCCACGCTTCCGGTAACCTGAGGGAATAAACCGCTAGTAGCTTGCTGCTTTAAGGCTTCCGATTGCTTAATACTTTCCTGCGCCGCAATCAGATCGGGATTATTCTTGGCAGCTTCTTTAACACATGCGCCCCAAGTAAGCGTTTCAGCGGAGGCGTAAACATTATTAAACAAACCGTTTAAGAAAATAGACATCAGAGTAAAAATAAGCTTTGATTTCATTATTTCCTGTACTGTTTTAAGAAAACTGTTAAATAAGAGATTTACTGCCTGAGAAGTAACTACTGATTTTTGGCCGAGGTAGCTGCTAATAAGATAATAAACAAAACTCCCGCAAACAACGCGACCCGGCCGGATACCCTAGCCCTCTCTTGCATAACCTGCATAAAAACAGCATCGGTATCTATCCCTAATATAGCAACCGATTTGCCGCCGGCGTCATAAATAGGCGCATAGCCGGAAATAAAAACTCCCCATTCATCGGAAGTAATTTTTTTATCCGCGCTTGGGCCATTAAAAGCATTGAGCATCTCAGAGAACTGACGGGCGTCATATTTATCTCCGGGTAAAGATGTCGGGCATTTCGCTGTAATTATCTGGGGAACCGGATCGGCATCTACTACATACTGTAAAATTCCCGGCTGACTCGTCGCCGCCATTATATAGGCATACTTAACACAAGGATTGGTTTCCTTGATTAACAATAATTTTCGATAAACAACCAGATACTCCGCAGAGCCTTCAGCAGTCTGCTCTAACGGTACGCTGAAAACCTCATCTGCGCTTACCGATAGTGCGCTATTAGACGCGATAAGCATTGCCCGCTGCCTAGCCAGTTTGAAATTACTACTTAGCTGGAATTGAAAAAGAACAAAAACCCCTAACGCTATTAAAAACAGTATTCCGGATATAAATACCCACAGAAAACGTTTCATGATTATTGTTTAGGGTCGTATTTTGTCTTATAGCCCGGGTTTTCTTCCGGCCTCAATTTGTTAGGATAATTCCAGTCGGTCTTTACATCCACGCTGACTGTCTTGACTTTCTTAAAAACCTCGTAGGGATTGGATATTGCGACAAAATCTTCTGTCAGAGGATTCCCCTTGCTAGTGACCTTACCTGCGGAAAAACGCAATGTCCCAACTCCCAGCATATTCTCTAGAGGATTTACCGTAACCTGAATATCGGATATTTTATCAAAATCAATCGCGTTAAAATCAATGCCCCAAAATCCGCTCCTCATCATTACCCTTTTATTAGTAATGGCATAAAAAGTATTTTTATGCACTAAAATAAGACGCAAGATATTCAATATGCTTCCCCAAAACGGAAAAAGATGCAGGGCAAAAAAAGGTATCATAAACCCTATCTGGGCTTTTTTCATATGCACTATGAAACCAAAATAATCAAACGCGCCCCACAACAGGCCAAATATTAAAAAAGGAATTCCCGTACAAATGAAAGGAAAAAATGCGGGTTCACCGCACCAGATAAAATCTTCATCATCATCTTTAACAGTGCGGAATTGCTGCGGAAGATACTGCTGGTTAAGCATTTCTATAGCCCTCCAATTTTATTATCTAATAGAAGGATTATATATCTAATACCGGGCTATATCAAGATATTCTGGTTTTATCCTTTTGCCAACATGCCGCGGAACATAAAAAATAACCAGGCCTACATTTACGTATATTTTTCTAAAACAAATCGGCGTTTCTTTAGATAAATCCGCATCGACACTAATGGCAAGCTCCGGTAATGTTAATTTTACCCCTTCTGCATATTTGCGTAAATATACACCCACGCAAGTGCCTAGGCTGGCAAGCAACGCCTCGGGAGGCGTGATACCTCTCCCTTTTAGATCGATAATAAATTCATAATCCTTCGACCTAACATTAAACAAATTATCCTGACTGTTAGATATATCAACATGATACATTGGCAACACCTTCGTTATTTAAACCAATCCTTTGTTTTTAGACAGACTTTAACTAACATCAGCATAACCGGCACTTCAATTAGAACGCCGACAACCGTAGCCAGCGATGCTCCGGAAGATAAACCAAAAAGCATAGTCGAGGTGGCAATTGCAACTTCAAAATGATTGCTTGCTCCGACCATCGCCGAAGGAGCCGCATCCTCATATTTCAATTTTAACTTCTTTGCTAACCAGTATGTAATCCCGAAGATTAAACAGGTTTGGATAAAAAGAGGTATGGCTATCCATAGAATCGTCAAAGGTTGAGCAAGAATAACCTCTCCTTTAAATGAAAATAAAAGTACCAAAGTAAATAAAAGCGCAATAATTGAAACAGGGCTCAATATATGAAGGAATTTTTCATTAAACCACTTTATGCCTTTAAGCGACACAATCCACTTTCGTGAAAAATACCCCGCTGTAAGAGGCAGTGCCACATAAATAACGATCGACAATAATAACGCCTGCCAAGGAACCGGCATTTTTCCGACTCCCAAAAGAAATCCGCCCAGAACTCCGTAAAGCAAAAGCATAGTCAGTGAATTAATTGCCACCATAACCAGGGTATGCCCGTCATTGCCTTTAGCCAGAAATCCCCACACCAAAACCATCGCTGTACAAGGAGCGATACCAAGCAAAATACAGCCGGCAAAATAACTCCGCCACAGCGGCACTTGCAGCATTCTCAAGCCTTCACGCATAACCACCGTTCCTGCCCCATGAATGGAACCCAATGACCAATCGGCTCCGGGAGGAAGTTTAACAAAATCCACTGCATCTACTCCAATTAACCCCTTAAACAAAACCCCCAAAAACAAAAAAGCTATTGCATACATAGTAAAAGGCTTAATCGCCCAATTAATAAAAAGTGTTAACCCTACTGGCTTAGGGGACCTGCCTGCTTTTAGAACTTCGGCAAAGTCTATCTTGACCATTATAGGATACATCATAAAAAACAGGCAAATTGCAATCGGTATCGAAACTACCGGTGCTCCATTAACATAAATAGCCAAACCATCAAAAAACTTGGCCGCCTGCGGAGCAGCTTTACCGAACAATACCCCTAACGCAATGCATACAAAAACCCAAAGCGTAAGATATTTCTCAAATACCCCTAAATTTCTTTTTTCATGAACAGCCATCTTCATGCTTATTTCCTGGTTAAAATAATCTCAATATATATATTCCTATATAATACGAACCCACAACAATAAAGACAATTCCGGTAATCTTGCGAGTATAGTATTCAAGCCGGCTGATCCTATGAAACCAGCGGCTCAAAGATGTCACACCCAAAGCAATAGCAACAGTAAATACAAGAACCGGTAACCCCGTGCCGATTCCATAAATAAGTGGTAAAATAATACCGTTTTTGCTGTTAATCGCTAAAGGAATAAGGCTCCCAAAGAATAGTGCAGCAGAAACTGGGCAAAACGCCAATGCAAAAATAAAACCCAGCAAGAAAGCCCCTGGAGCACCTGACTCCGCAAGTTTATTATGATGTTTTTGCGAAAACGATAATCCAGGCAGACGGACAGTAATTATTTCAAGTAGAACCAGCCCAGTAAGAATAAGCAGCGGCCCCAGAGCCTTGCCCATGTATTTCTGTAAAAACTGGGCTAGCTGAGGCACACTTAACAGAGAGTTAACGATAATCCACCCTAGAGCAGCATAAGAAACCATCCGCCCTAACGTATACGCTAACCCCGAAATAAATACAAGTGCCGGATGGGCGATTTTCTTAGACAAAAAAGAAATAGCCGCCACGTTACTAGCCAAAGGGCATGGGCTAATGGATGTCAAAACCCCCAGCCACAACGCTGACGCAAAACCTATGAATATATCTGTCATTGAATTTCCTTCAATAAATCGGCGACTCCACTCTGAACGTAATCAATAAATCTTTGCTTGTTACCGACATATTCCCAGATCTTATCAAGATTTTTCCACTTTATTTGCTTGTCGTTTTTAACCAAAGACAAAATAAGCGATTTTGTGTAAAGCTGGTAATCGTTCCAATAATGCTCGTTGCCCTTGTCTTCTACATTAACTACTTTAAACTCTAGCCTTCCGGATCTAAGCGCTTCCTTAAAGTTATTTTCTACGGCCTCTTTCGAATATTGCTCAAGCTTATGGCAAGTCGGGCACCTGGCTGCTCCACGAAAATAATAAGCTATAACCTTGGCTGCCGGTTTATCTTCTGCGGCAAAAACAGAAAAACTTACACTAATTAGCATAACGAAAACAAGAACTGTTAAAAATAGTTTTTTCAACTCCCCTCCTACTTTTCTATAAGCTTTATAATTTCCTCTTTACTCAAAACCTTCCCAGCCAAAACAACAGTACCATCAACAACCAAGGCCGGAGTCATCATCACGCCGTATTCAGTAATCTTATCAATATCCGTCACCTTACCGATCTCAGCTTGGATATTCAATTCCTTGACCGCCGCTTCCGCATTCGCGGTGAGCTGTTTGCATTTGGGGCAACCTACCCCTAAAATCTCAATTTTCATTTTGCTCCCCCCTGCTTTATCTTTTTACAGCTGAAACTTTTATGCTGGCTACCGCACCCTGGGCAGCCTTTAGGTTACCAAACATCGCATCTACCGGATAGCTTGATTCGCTGACAACTTTAACTTCTTGGAATCCAGCCATTGTTATAAGTTTTAAATATTCGTCTTTTTTAATCGCGCCGGCAAGGCAGCCCACATACGCTTCAGGCGAATCTTTAAGCGCCTTCGGAAGATCTTTACCAAGCACCAAATCTGAAACCATTAGCCTGCCGCCTGTTTTTAAGACTCTATGCGCCTCCTTAAATACAGTTTTCTTATCAGGGGAAAGATTAATCACGCAATTGGAAAGTATCACGTCAACGGAATTGTCCTCAACCGGTAGTTTTTCAATTTCACCAAGCCGAAACTCCACATTGTTATATCCGCCTTTCTTCGCGTTTTCTTTTGCCTTGGCGAGCATCTCTGGCGTCATATCAACGCCGATAACTCTGCCGCTCTTTCCGACTCGCTGTGCTGATAGGAATGCATCGAACCCCGCTCCGCTCCCTAAATCGAGAACCAGATCACCTTCTTTTAATGAAGCAAGGGCAACCGGATTGCCGCAACCAAACCCCAAATTCGCGCCTTCAGGAACAGCGCTCATTTCCGCATCGCTATAACCAACCGTCTTGCTTATAGTTTTTGCTTGACTTGTGCCGCTACAACAAGAGCCTAAAGAGCAACATGAAGCGGTCTGTTTTATTGCTTTTGCATATCCTTTCCTGACAATTTTCTTAATTTCTTCCGATTTGTCTTTCATCTTTAATCCTATGCTATTGCTGCTTTATTTTTATGGCGTTTTACTTAAATAATTTCTCGCTAAAAATACTAAAATTCCTTATTCATATTAAGGTTTAACCAGGTTAACCCCTTTGCATGAATTAAATTCAATCTGCAAAGTTACATGCGTAATGGCAAAATGCTCTTTAAGCGCCGCTTCTATTTGTTTTGCTAAAAGGCAGGTTTCACTTACGGGCATATCGCGCGATACATTGATATGCGCTTCAAAATGGATATCACGTTCAGTCACAGCCCACAAATGCGCATGATGAGTGTCTTTTACCCCTTCAATACCCTCTACCCGTGCCTGGACGTCCTTTAAGTTTATTCCTTTCGGGACATGTTGCATAAGAATGTGGGTACTTTCTCCGATAATTTTATACCCTTCTCTAAGCACATAGATTCCTATAAGAATGGTTAAGGCCGGATCAATCCAATATGCTTTGGAAAACACGATCGCGCAGGCTCCGATAATTACCGCAATCGAAGAAAGAAAGTCAGAAAAAAGGTGCACATATGCGGCTCTTACATTCAAATCCTCATGGGCATGCGCTTTAAGAAGGAACACGGAAACAATGTTCGCAACCAGCCCCACTAACGCAACAGATAGCATAAGTATACTATTTATTGGATGAGGATGAGTAAATCTGGCGATAGCCTCCTTAAAGAGGAACACCGAAATAACTACTAACGCGCAAGCGTTAAAAAGAGCCGCCAAGATCTCCGCACGTTTATAGCCAAAAGTCTGAGCTTCGGTATTTTTACGCTTAGCAAGCCGCACCGCGAAAAAACTGATTACCAAAGCCACCGTATCGCTTAAATTATGCAACGCGTCGGAAATCAAAGAAAGGCTTCCGGAAAAAATCCCGCCAATGATCTGCGCCACAGTAGTGGCAAAATTAAGCCCTGCGGATATAATCAGCCGGCTCTCTTTTTTATTCTCTTTGTGTGTATCCATTATTTTATCTTACCTAACTATCACTCCAAAAATCATTCCACTTAGGGTTGCCATAACCACAACCAAAGATACATATACAATTGTTTTCTTAGTGCCAATAACGCCTCGGATAACCAGCATACTTGGAAGGCTCAACGCAGGCCCGGCCAAAAGAAGCGCCAAAGCAGGCCCCTTGCCCATGCCTGAGCCGATGAGCCCCTGCAAAATCGGCACCTCGGTAAGCGTGGCAAAATACATAAATGCCGCAACAATTGAGGCAAAGAAATTCGCCCGTAAGGAATTCCCTCCTACCAGCATCTCAACGAATCTAGAGGGAATGATCCCTTCATGTCCGACTCTACCCAGAAGGAATCCGGATATTAAAACGCCTCCCAAAAGAAGCGGCAATATCTGCAAAGCAAATCCCCAGGCGGCATGGGCCCAGTCTTTTAACTCGTGTTTCTTAAACCAGCTAAAAAGAGAGTACGCTAAAACCGCTAAAAAGAACCCTGTAATCCACCATTTGGAAGCATAGATTAAACTCCAAATTCCTGTATCTCCCCCTAAAGGTTTACCCCAGTTTGCAAAAACAAGTATGGCGACCATAGAGAAGAAATATATAATATCCTTCCATAACGGACGGCTTGCTTTAACCTCGCCGAATTGAAGATCTCCGCTTGCATGACGGGCGCGTTCTTCCTTAAGAAAGATTAAATGCATAAGCAATCCTATAACAACACTAAAAACAACCGCTCCTATTGCTCTGCCCAAGCCTAACTGCCAACCAAGAATACGAGCAGTCAAAATAATCGCTAAAACATTAATAGCAGGCCCTGAATATAGGAAAGCAATCGCTGGCCCGAGTCCGGCCCCACGTTTATATATACCTGAGAACAACGGCAAAACGGTACAGGAGCAAACAGCGAGAATAGTCCCTGATACCGAAGCTACGCTATAGGAAAGAAACTTGTTCGCCTTCGCGCCAAAATATTTCATCACCGAGGCTTGACTGACAAAAACCGAGATAGCTCCTGCTATAAAGAATGCCGGTACAAGACACAAAAGAACGTGTTCTCGGGCGTACCATTTAACAAGCGCTAAAGCCTCGAAAATTGCGTTACTAAAATGCATGTTTTCAATCGGCAGATAGAAACATGCCAAAAAAGCTGCTACAATATACAAAAATTTCTTCCATTCTTTCATTTATTATTCCTTCCGCCTACCTTACAACATCCTCCTTCAATACGTATAGCTTTGATATTGACTAGGCCATCAGCTATTTTTCTTTGGGCCGAAGTTAAGATCCTGGAGAAGGTTGGCCTGGAGATATTCATTAATTTTGCCGCATCAACCTGTTTTAACTCTTCAAGCCATGCAAGGCGGACCGCTTCAAACTCATCAAGGGTCAGATAAACCCCCTCCAATCTATTCATCGGCTTGCACAAAGGTTTAAAACATCTTTCCCCAGGGACACATTTAACCCATCTTGTTTTTTTAGGCCTCATAATCGACTTTCAGGTTATGAACATATGTTCATAACAAGTTTAGCATAGCCTTCCGCCTTGTCAATAAATAAATCAGCTTATTCAGGTTTTACGGTAAATGACCTTCCAACAAAATCTGTGCACAAAGAGCGTAAACCTGTTTTTCTTGTCTCTCCAGATATAATGATTTAATAAGTATAAAACAAAATAAAAACAGGATAAAACGTTAATATTGCTGCTATCTCCTTTTAGGCATTCTGGCACATTGATGCTCCTGCCTTCTTCATCGAAAACCTCCGAAACTTTACCTATTAAATCATCCTCTTCCAATATGCTGCCTGCAGGCGAATTATCGCCCTTTTGAAAAAAATAAGACCTTCCAAAAAACTTAAGACATGCGACAATACGATGGCATGTAAGCCCATTTTTCCCGAAAACTACGATATCTCCTGTTTTTATGCTTCCAATATCAACCGGCAATATTCTTACCTTCCATCCGTCTTTAAGGGCAGGTTCCATGCTTTGGCCCTTTAGATTAAGCAAGCCGCCCTTTGTCTTAAAATAAAAATTGATAATTTTCCCCTTATGGGCCATTTTATTTTTTATTACTTTTAAGAATGTTTAAATCTTATCTTTTTTATGAAAAATGTTACCGGCAAAAAGAGGGTACGTAAAGAATAAAATAATCTTGAGCAAAATGCATAAGGCCTTAAACCATGGAATTTGCAAAACTGTTCACACGGAATATTAATAATATGCCAAACGGGCTCAAAAATATTATATAACAAAAAGTGGACTTTTAAAGTTGAGTGGATTTTTTCGTGGATTTGCTGTTTATATTTTTGCGGGCTACAAAATACAAATGGTGCAAGGCCGTGGAAATTTACAGGCTTAGTAAATACATCTACATTAATGCTCTCAAGCCTAATGGACGGCCGATGGTATATACTATCAAACAAAAGGTACGACTCGGCTGAATTAAGCCAGAAATAATTAGACACGCGTTTTCTGCGATTTTTTTGCCTCAAGCATAAAATGGTACTCCTGCAGAGATTTCGGCTGGCTCTGCTTATTCCTAACGGATTCAATCCCATCCACAGTCGCCCGGGCAGCAGCCATTGTTGTTACATAGGGAATTTTATGCTGGATAGCAAGCATGCGGATATAGCTATCATCATAAACACTTGTCCTGCCGATAGGAGTATTAATAATCAAGTTTATCTCTCTGTTTTTAATAGCATCCGCAATATTGGGTCTGCCTTCGTGTAATTTCTTGATATAAACCGAATCAACCCCCTGTTTTTGCAGGAAGAGTTGCGTATTTTCTGTAGCAAATATTTTAAACCCCATCTGCGAAAGTTTTACAGCAATGGGGGCAAGCTCTTCTTTATCCTTGTTTGTTACCGTAACCAGCACGTTACCTTCTGTCGGCAGCTTTGTCCCCGCAGATTCCTGCGCCTTAAAAAACGCCAGCCCAAAGTTCTCATCTATACCCATTACCTCGCCTGTAGCGCGCATCTCAGGGCCTAAAACAGGATCGACCTCAGGAAACATATTAAAAGGAAATACCGCTTCTTTCACTGAAACATACGGGAGCCTGCGATGCAGCAACTCAGGAAAATCACTAAGTTTCTTTCCGAGCATTAACAGCGTCGCAATATGCGCCAGGGGCAAACCAATGGTTTTAGAAACCAGCGGCACAGTACGTGAGGCGCGCGGATTTGCCTCCAATATATAAACTTGGTCATCACAGATAGCAAATTGGATATTGATTAGGCCTGCCACCTGCAATTCTTTAGCGATTTTTTCTGTCCAGGAATTAATTATCTCTAAGTGTTCTTTCTTTATATTACGCGAAGGAATTGTGCAAGCAGAATCGCCGGAATGGATCCCCGCATGCTCAATATGCTCCATTACCGCCGCCACGAATGTTTTATCTCCGTCGCAAAGAGCATCTACCTCACACTCTAAAGCATTATCCAAGAAGCGGTCAATCAACATAGGATATTCGGGGCTGACTTGAATTGCCTCTTTTGCGTATTTTATCAGCATTTTCTCGTCATAAAGCACCTCCATGCCGCGCCCGCCCAAAACAAACGAAGGCCTGACCATAACCGGATAACCTATACGCGCCGCAATCGTAATCGCCTCATCAAGAGAAAATGCAGTTGCTCCTTCGGTTTGACGTATTCCAAGCTCAATCATCTTCTGCCTGAATAACTCCCGATCCTCGGCAAAAGCAATACTTTTTGTGCTTGTACCTAAGATCTTTACCCCGTTCTGCTCAAGTTCGGAAGCGATATTCAGCGGGGTCTGCCCGCCAAATTGCACAATGGCACCCTCAGGTTTCTCTTTTTCCCAAATCGCCAAAACATCTTCGACGGTCAATGGCTCAAAATAAAGCTTATTGGAAGTGTCGTAATCCGTAGAAACTGTCTCCGGGTTGCAGTTAATCATGATTGACTCAAAACCTTCATCGCGCAGGGCAAATGCGGCATGCACACAGGTATAATCAAACTCAATACCCTGCCCGATGCGATTAGGGCCGCCTCCTAAAATAAGGATTTTTCTCTTTTTTGAAACCGGAACCAAATCTTTGCCCGGGGAATATGTAGAATAATAATATGCTGCCTCTTTTACCCCGCTTACCGGCACAGATTCAAACCGGGCATTACCCATAAGCTTCTTTCTGCGGCTGCGCACCTGTTCTTCCTTCACTTTAAATATCATCGCCAGATACTTATCGCTGAAACCCCACTCCTTGGCTTGACGTAAGTCAGTGTCGCTAAGCAATTGCCACTGCGTTTTTAACATTTTTTCTTCAAAAAATACTATCTCCTGCATTTCTTTGATAAACCACTTGCCTATATATGTAAGGTTATAGAGCTCATCCACGCTTACGCCTTTACGCAGCGCTTCATACATTAAGAATACTCTCTCGCTTGATGCAAATGCCAGCCGCTTTTTTAATTCTTCAAGCGATAAATTGTGAAAATCTTTGGCAAGGCCTAATCCATACCTGCCTATCTCAAGAGAACGTATAGATTTCTGGAATGCTTCTTTAAAGGTCTTGGCAATACTCATTGCTTCCCCTACTGCCTTCATCTGCGTACCAAGGATATCTTTTGCCTGGCGGAATTTTTCAAAAGCCCAGCGTGCGAATTTAATAACAACGTATTCACCTGACGGCTCGTATTTCTCAAGCGTGCCTTTTCTCCAATAGGGGATTTCATCAAGGGTAAGCCCAGCGGCTAATTTAGTAGAAATAAGGGCAATGGGAAAACCGGTTGCCTTCGAAGCAAGTGCTGAGGAACGTGAAGTACGCGGATTAATTTCTATGGCAACAAGCCGGTCGTCGTTAAGATTATGCGCAAATTGGATATTGGTGCCTCCGACTACTCCGATAGCCTCTACTATTTTGTAAGAAAACTCCTGAAGTTTTTTTTGCAATGCTGCGGGCACCGTAAGCATCGGGGCAACGCAAAAACTGTCTCCGGTATGTACCCCCATGGGATCAACGTTTTCAATAAAACATATGGTAATTTTCTGGTTCTTTTCATCACGCACCACTTCAAGCTCCAGCTCTTCCCATCCAATAACCGCTTCTTCAATCAAGACTTGATGGATTAAACTGGCGCTTAAACCACGATTGACCAAAGAACCCAAATCTTCGGCATTATAAGCAATTCCGCTTCCTGTGCCGCCCATTGTATATGCCGGACGTATTACTACCGGGAAACCCAGCTCTTTGGCAATTTTTAATGCTTCTTGAATTGAACTGCAAATCATTGAACGCGGTACAGGAATACCTAGTTTTTTCATGGTATCCTTAAATGCTTCACGGTCTTCTCCGCGCTCGATAGCATCCGCTTTAACTCCGATAATTTTTACTTTGTATTTATCCAATACCCCCGCTTTATGTAAAGCCGAAGACAGGTTTAAACCTGTCTGACCCCCTAGATTCGGCAAAAGTGCATCTGGCTTTTCCTTGGCAATAATCTTAGTCAGGCTTTCCACTGTCAATGGCTCAATGTACGTATGATCAGCCATCCCCGGATCAGTCATAATCGTCGCAGGATTAGAATTGACCAATATAATTTCATACCCCTGTTCGCGCAGAGCCTTACAAGCCTGAGTCCCCGAATAATCAAACTCACAGGCTTGACCGATGATTATCGGACCGGAACCGATGATAAGAACCTTTTTAATATCTTTACGCAAAGGCATAATTATCCTTTCCTTATTTTAAACTCTCGCCCATTATTCATTTCTTCTTAATAATTTTCTGATAACACCTCGTAAAAACTCTGCGGGTGCTTGCAGGCAGGGCATTCTTTCGGAGCATCAGACCCCTCAAAGACATAACCGCAATTAATACAGTGCCATTTTACCTGGGCCTCTTTCTTAAATACCTCGTTATGTGAAATATTATTAATTAATTTTCTATACCTTGACTCATGGAACTGCTCAACTTTTGCTATTTGCTCAAAAGAACGGGCAACATCATCAAATCCTTCTTCACGAGCGATTTTACCAAAATCCTGATAGAGAGTTGTCCACTCAAGCTTTTCTCCTGCTGCTGCCGACTCCAAATTGCTCTTTGTATCTTTAATCATTCCGGCAGGATACATGGCGGTAATTTCTAGATCTCCGCCCTCAAGATGCTTAAAGAAAACTTTTGCGTGTTCTTTTTCATTCTCGGCGGTTTCGGCAAAAATATTGGCAATTTGCTCAAAACCTTCTTTTCTTGCCGCAGAGGCAAAATAAGTATACCTGTTCCTGGCCTGCGATTCTCCAGCAAAAGCTGCTAATAAATTTTCTTCTGTCTTTGAACCTTTAATTGATTTACCCATTTCTTCCTCCTGGATTTTAAGTTTGTTTTTTATTAGGAGCGCTTACCGATTTTTAATTAAAATGCTTTCTTATTTATTTCTTTTGAGAGCTTATATCCGGGAAAGTATTATAAAGCTGATTGCGGTTATTATCAAGAGAATTCCTACCTAATAAGCTGTCCTTTTGGCGCCTCTGTTTACAGAAATACGCTAAAAAACACTTGAAGATAAATAATATTTGTGGTTAAATTTAGTTGTGAATAAATGTTAAAAAACGTCATATATACATAATAATCTTAGGGCTTCTCCTTTCCTCTGCGCTATTCCTATACAACTTAAATAAATCTAAGAATATTGTCATACAAGAAGCAAAAATCGTTAGCGGCATAGATAAAGACATGCTGCCGATCAAAGTAACGAATTTCTTCCCCAAAAATACAACAAAAGTCTGCACATGGATTAGCTGGAATAATGCAAAAATAAATACGCTGGTTCTAGTCAAATGGCATTATATTACCGATGATGTACCAATTTATGACTATAACTTGACTATCCCTAAAAGGGAAGGCGTAGCTAACGTTGTGCTTGCTATGCCGGAAGGCAAACATCTGCCTGCCGGACTTTATAAAGTTGATATCCTCTCGGGGAAAAAACACCTTACAAAAACGCTTACCTTTGAAATAGGCTGATTAAAAAACGCCTTACCCGTAAAAGATTTTTATGCCGTTTGCAAAACCAGTAAAGATTATAAAATAATTATTCGATTATTCTCCTGTAAAAAAATATAGACAAACCGGATATTAGGACTAAAATAATAATGTTTGGTGAGAATAAGTCTAAAATGGCATAGTTCCGCCAAACCTTAATATAATAATATGATAAAATACAGAAAAATCGGGCAAATCCTGGTTGAAAACGGGGTATTGACCAAAGAACAGCTTGAGCCCAGCCTCACAGAACAGCACAGAAAAATCGGCCAGATCTTGGCTGAAAAAGGCGTATTGACCAAAGAACATATTGACGCTGCTTTAGTAATTCAAAAGAAAGAAGGCGGGCATCTTAAGAAACGAGTGGCTGTTTTAATTTCCGTTTTAATCCTCTCCTGCATATTATTTGTAGTTAATTTAAATAATCAGTTAGGTATCGTCATTCAAGAAGCAAAAATTACTACCGGAGTAGATGAACAACTGCTCCCTATCAAAATTACAAACTCCTTCCCTAAAAATACGGCCAAAGTATGTGCTTGGATTAACTGGCGGAATGCAAAAATAAATACTCAAATCCTAGTCAAATGGCATTATGTCACCGATGATATACCTATCTACAACTATACCCTGAATATCCCCAAAAGAGAAGGCGTAGCAAATGTCACGCTCACCCTGCCGGAAGGCAAACACTTGCCTGACGGCCTTTATAAAGTTGATATCCTCTCGGGTAAAAAACACCTTACAAAAACGCTTACTTTTGAAATAGGATAATAGAAAATCTTTCGGTTTTAACGTGGTTTATCTGCTATTTGAGGAATTATACTGATATTATGAAAGACATCCGGAGTAACTATCCTAGATTTATTCGAATAAACAATTACTTCTCTGAAATTTGCTAAGGAATTTATCCGGGCACTAACTGTCATCTCTCTAAAGATTTCAGGAGACGAAAGCTTTAAAACCTCCTCCTTCACTATCACCTGTTTAAACAATAACGCTGGCGGTACCGCTTCCGTCAATATCTTAGAAGGCAATACTCTAGGCACAGCAACATGCGCTGCAGGTAATGCCGGTGCAGTTATATATACAGGCGCCGTTGTAGGAACTGTCATAATCATAGGCACAGGCGCAGCCTTCGGGCCCATTGAGAATACCGGCACTGCCCCTGCTAAAACAGGCACTGATACGGGCAAAGATAATGCCGGTTGATAGAAACTACTCTCCTGTTGAGCCAATGAGGCACGAAAATTATACTGGCCAATCTGATTCATAATCTTTCCGTCAGTAAGTACAAATCCGGGAATATTCCCTTGAAAATTATACAAGCCGCTACCCTTAATCGAGATAGAAATTTTATCTAGTATCCCCCCTGCATAAATATTCAATGTTCCGCTTACAGAAATATTAATTGGGTTATTTATCGTACCAATATAGCCTGATACATACAAAGTGGGATTTGTACCGATTATACTGCTGCCTGTGGCGATGAGGTTGCCTTTTATGGTAATAACAGATGCTCCTGCATCCAGGATACCTCCTATCGTTACATTTTCGTTAACCGTCAGCGAATTTCCTCCCGTAGAAAAAGTCTCGCCGGAATTAATAATTAATTCTTTAATTGTCACAGCGCTAGAAAGCTGCGGCTGATTAGCCGTAGGCGGTATAATAACCTTGTCCTCTGCGGAAGGAACAACACCACTATCCCAATTTAAAGGATTATTCCATGCACTGGAAACAGCACCTGTCCAAGTAACGGTTCCAACAACCGCAGGCGTAATATTAGCAGTAGTAACAGCGGTTGTTGAGCTAAGCATGTAATTACCGGCATCAAGGCCAACAATAGAAATACCGGCTACATTAACTGTTTTATTATTTCCAACGTTTTTATCCTCAAATGAAGCGCTCGCGTAGTTATCAGTAAAAACATCACCAGCCACCCGGTTATCCGACAGGATTACTGTTGCATTTGTCGTACCATCATAAACCTTATTAACGCCTGAAGCAGTAACGGTCAACTCTTTGGCAGTAATATCCGAAGTAGTAATAGGTGCACCTGTTAATGATAAATAATATTTACCGGCATCCGGACCACCTAAAGAAGATTCCGCGGTTATACTTACGGTTTTTCCGCTGGCTACCCCTTTATCATTAAATGCTAAAACCGGGATAAGAGTAACTATATCTCCCGGTTCAACTCCTACAAGATTAAGATTATTAATATTGATGGCCGCAGAGGCATTGCCATTGTATATTTTAGGATCAGCAGTAAAGGTACCGCTAATAGTTAACTCTATTAACTCTCCCGAAGTAATATTCGCTGTGGTAGTGGGAGCGCCTGCAAGAGACAAACTATAATTTCCAGCATCTGCACCATCAAGGGATGAGTTTTCTGTTAAACTAACCGTAATTCCGATACCTACATTCGGATCGGCAAATTCGGCTACCGGTATCAAATTAACTACATCCCCACCCTCTACGCCCACCAAAATTAAATTATTAGTAAGAATAGTGGCTGCTGTGGTGCCGTCATAAACTTTATTATCAGCAGTAAATGTTCCGCTGACGGTTACTGTCTTGGCAGTAATATCAGCGGTTAACCCCTGCGGCTGGATGATCGCGTAATTTGCGCTGTCAGCGCCGGCAAGGGTGTAGCCGGTAACGCTCACACTAATGCCGCTGGCAACATTTTTATCAGCAAA
>Ga0265297_10005935_pt1 | contig 18154 bp, 18 predicted proteins | sample Munlanlwell13791_FD_192502 | JGI IMG/M metagenome (GOLD analysis project Ga0265297, IMG submission 192502) | Leachate microbial communities from a municipal landfill in Southern Ontario, Canada - Leachate well 137-91 | ecosystem: Engineered > Solid waste > Landfill > Unclassified | place...
TATTTTGCTCATCCGGGATCACCTTGGGAAAGAGGAACTAATGAAAATACTAACGGATTAATCCGACAGTTCTTCCTAAAAGGAACAGAATTTGATAAGATATCAAATAAGAAAATCAAAAACGTACAAGACCTTTTAAATGGCAGGCCGAGAAGGGCGTTAGATTACAGAAAACCATTCGAAGTCTTTAATGAATTAGTTAGTAAAATAAATAATCAAGTTGCAACAGAAACTTGAAACCAAGTTTTAATAGTTACCGTTTTATTGTTTTTCTACATAATATTTCTATTCAATAAAAAACAATAAATACATTTAATTATTATTGGTACTTTGAACGTAGTTAAATCATCTGAATTTTGTTAATGTAATTAGTATAAACAAAGAATCTGTATTTTTTGTTTGTTGCACAATGGAAGCCGCTTTTTGTAGTAGGATTGGAGTAGGCAAGACATGTTGTTGCCATAATTGATATGCTATTAAAGCAACAGTTAAATATGTAAAAAATAGTTGACAATATGTATAATATACCTTACATTATAAATATAAGAATAATGCATATTAAATATGTCATACAAGAATTTTAAGATTGTAAGATTATTGTTAGCTTTCTTTATTGCGATTACTGTTTCTATCGCGGTAAGTATTGAGAATTTTTATCTTGCTATCTCAGCGGTAATTATTGGAATTATTTTAATGCTTTTAATTAAGAAAAGAGTTAAGGTTCTTTTGGTTGATGAGATGGTTAGGGATATTGCTGGTAAATCAGCCTTAATGGCTTATAGTATCATTGTTCCTATCTTGGCTATTCTTTCTTTGTTTTTTATGTTTTTCAATTTAGATAATCAAAATTCATATTTATACAATTTGGGAGTAATTTTTAGTTATATAGCCTTGCTTAATATAGCTATTTATTCAATTGCTTATTACTATTATCGAAAAAAGAATGGCTCAGATGAAGAATAATATTAAAGTTCTAAGAGCGGGGAAAGCAATGACTCAAGAGGAGTTAGCTGAAAAAGTAAAAGTGACTCGTCAGACCATTATTGCTATCGAAAAGAATAAATATATTCCTTCTTTAGAATTGGCCTATAAAATATCTTTGTTTTTTAACAAGAAAATTGAGGAAGTTTTTGAGTATAAGTCTTAACTCTTTTATTTTAAGTCCAAGTCTTGTATAATAATTTTAATGAATAAATTTATTAAACAAGCTTTTACATTAATTGAACTATTGGTGGTGATAGCGATTATTGGAATTCTTTCTGGTTTAATTGTTATCTCGATGAAAAGTTCTGTTGATTCAGCTAATGATGCAAAAAGAAAGGCAAATATTGATGTAATCAAAAAGGCTTTAGTAATTTATGGAACTTTAAATGGGGGAGTATATCCTATTATCACTACTGGTTGTAATATCGGAGATTCTGGAGTGAATGGTTGTGGATCTTTATTTAATACACCAATGTCGCAATTGCTTCCTTCTTTGCCAATTGACCCTGTTTCTGGATATTATAAATATATTTCTAATGGTGAAACATTTTCTGTTTCAGCTACTCTTGCTAATAATGTTATTTATAATTACTATTCAACAGATGGCTACACGACAATTGATAACACTAGTTTAATAGCTAATTGGCCAATGCATGAAGGTGTGGGTACTTCTATTATCGATAAAGGAGGAGTAAATACATGTACACTTAATGGAGGAACTCCTTGGACTAATAATAGATTGTCTTTTAATGGAAGTATTTTTGTGGATTGTGGAACAACTAGCATACTTAAACCTAAAAACTTTAGTATATCTCTGTGGTTTAATTCTGTTGATGTTGCTCCAGCCTATCGTACGCTTATCGGTAATGGCTGGGATGGTGGAGCCGGTTTTGGCTTATGGACCGCTTATAACGCAGTGACTTTTTATGTTGGAAATGGGGTTTCTCCTCGTAAGAATGAAATGTCTTCAGCGATAGTAAGTAATACTTGGTATAATGTTGTTGCCATATATTCGGAAGGAGTTGGGTCGAAGCTATACGTGAATGGAATACTTAAATCGAGCTTGAGCACTTTTACTGGAAGTTTAGTATATGATGCGAATAGCTTCAATATTGGAAAATTATATGGAGGGTACTACTATTTTAATGGTTCAATTGATGATGTTCGTATTTATAATCGTATATTATCGCAAGTAGAAATAACCGCGATATATAATTTACAGAAAACAAGTCATTGATATAAATAATTATTTGACGCGAGATTTTCTATAGGGTAAAATAACAATATGGAAATAAAATGAATAAATTAAATTCAAAAACCGAGGAAGGGGTAATGGTGGTAGTGGCTCTTTTTGTTCTTATTTCATCGATGCTTAATCAGATACTTTCGATTATCATAGCTTTAATTAGCTTATCCATATTTTTTGTATATAATTTGATGACTAAAAAGCAATGATTTTCGTAACGGGTAATTGTCAAAAACTTAAAGAGTTTGAGGCTATTTTAGGAATTAAATTAAATCACTCTGACGCAGATTTAGATGAAATTCAATCGGTTGATGTGGAAGAAGTAGCGATTCATAAAGTAAAACAAGCGTATGAATTATTAAAAAAACCGGTAATTGTTGAAGATACTGGATTGTATTTCGAAGAGTTGAATGGATTGCCTGGAGCCTTAATTAAATTCTTCATAAAGAAATTAACTTTGAATCAAATTTGTTCTTTAATTAAAAAGAATAGAAAGGCAATCGCTATTACTTGTATAGCTTTTTTTGATGGAAAAGAAGTAAAAACTTTCAAAGGAGAAACAAAAGGAGAAATAGCTAAGGAACCAAGAGGGACTAATGGATTTGGATGGGATTCAATCTTTATTCCTTTTGGATACAGTCGGACATTTGCTGAAATTACTTCTAATGAAAAAAGTATTAATTCTATGCGGAAACAAGCAATCGAGAGATTGAAAATATGGTTGACAAAACAAATAAAAGGGCCTATTTAATAGTTAATGCACATTAAAAATTTAAAGGCAATTAACAGCTTAATTTAAGAAGATTTTGTCTTTTTGAATTAGGCTGTTAGCAGCCTAAATTAAGGAGGTGATTATTATTAACAAGCAAGTCAGATTTTTAATTCTTTTGAGTAGCGACACAAGGCATAATATTACAAATTTGCGGATTGCTGAAAGTGGCTATTGGCAGCTACTAATGGATCCATGTACAGAGGAGGAAAAACGTCATTTTTTAAAACAAATTGAAGTTATTAACAAAAGAATGAAGGCACAGCTTGATTTATGGAAAGTTTGTGAGGCGGGAGGATGTGAAAATTCCTGGTATTCATTAGGGGAGATATATAATTATTGTAAGGGGTTTTTCCCGACTATAGAAATATCCTTCTCTGATGAAATGAAAGGAATTAAAATATACGCAAGCTCTCTAATTGTAAAAGTATTGGAAAATTTGATTGACAATACTAAAAGGCATGGGGAAAAAGCTACAAAAATCGAGATTGATTATTCAATTGATGCAGCTGGCGATCTTCTCATTATTTATGAAGATAATGGCATTGGAATTGAATATAAAAACAAGGAATTAATTTTTGGACGAGGGTTTGGAAATAATACTGGCATGGGTCTCTTTTTAATAAAAGAAATTCTTGACATTACCGATATTAAAATATCGGAAAATGGCAAACCAGGAGAAGGGGCCCGATTTGAAATAAAGGTTCCTAAGAATTACTTTAAAATATAACTATATAATACAATATAGTTTTCTTTTTTCTGTGAGGGGGTTGACAAAATATATGGATATTGTATTATATACGTAGATGATGAACGTTTTAAGAAAGGGAAAAAGCAATGAGCTTTTTCTTAAGGCTAACAGGCTTATTGACTCAAATCTAATTATTGTTGGGATTAGGGTTAATGGACTGGAAAGGATTGATGAAAAAAACTGGCAGGGTGTGTCCAAATTATTTCTATCAAGAGGGGTAGGTACTATTTTGGGGATGACTGTAGTTGCTGGAAGCAAAAGCTTAAAAGTTTTTGCTCATGAAGGAATGGAGATTTATTGCGTCTCCAAAGAGCTCACTTGTTTTTAAAGAATTAGAGAACAGGTGGGCCTTTTTGTTTCTTGTTGATAAAATCATTGACAAAATTGATAGCAGTTGTAGTATTTATCAAGGTAATTATGCATAAGGATTGTAAATTGGCACACATAAAAGAAGAAGAGGCAAATGAACGCCTTATTGCTTTTATAGGTGAAAATGAGGAATTGATCATCAATTTAGCTCATAAAAAAATTAGCGTGGGCGAGGAGATGGAATATGTTTCGGTTAAAGGTTTCATATTATTAGGACCATACGTCTTTCAGGAAGCTTCAGCCGAGATCAAGAGGATAAGTATTTCCCGCAAAATCATCCGTACGATTTATCTTGTTATGAAAAACAAGAAAATAGAGTATCGGGAAAGAGTTTTTAGTGAGACTATCTGCGGTGTAATGCTTGTGTTTACTTTGAAAGTATTTATTTTTAAATGACCCGAACCAATCTTTTGAATAAAAAAGAAAGGACGGGTTTTATTATTGCATTTTTATCACTTTCGAGGTAAGATTGATATATATTAAGCTTATTATTTTAAAATTATGGAGAATATAAACTTTACCAATAAGGCTCAAAAAATAATGGGACAAGCGCAGAATTTAGCCGGAGATATGGGTCAATACCATATCGATGCTTTGCATGTGCTTTTTTCCATATTATCAGATAACGATAATATCGTTCTTACTTTGTTGAATAAATTAAATGTTGATACTGAAGACTTACAAAAGAAAGTAAGGACAGCGTTAAGTCAGGTGCCGACTATTACTGAAGGAACTGTTCCGGGACAATTCTATCTGACTCAAGATATGGATCGAGTTTTGGCGGGAGCAAAAGAAGAAGCATTAGTAATGGGAGATGAATTTGTTTCGTTGGAACATTTGTTTTTGGCTATTTTGAGTATTGGTAACCTTGCCGGAGATATTTTGCAAAGAGTTAACTATTTAAAAGTAGCAGGAAGTGAGGATCAAAAACAAAAATTAGAATATTCAGTAGCGCACAAAGTATTCAATCAATTAAGAGGAGGAGAGAAGATTACGACTCCCAATCCCGAGGCAAGATACAAGGTTTTAGAAAATTATACGAGAAATTTAACAACCTTAGCTAAAAAAGGAAAGCTTGATCCAGTAGTTGGAAGAGATGATGAAATTAGAAGACTAATGCAAATTTTATCTCGCCGAACTAAGAATAATCCAGCTTTAATTGGAGAACCTGGAGTAGGTAAAACAGCTATCGTAGAAGGATTAGCGCAGAGAATAGTTAAGGGAGAGGTTCCAGAAAGCTTAAAAGATAAAGAGCTAGTTAGTCTTGATTTGGGAGCAATGATTGCCGGAACAAGATTTAGAGGAGAATTCGAAGAAAGAATTAAAATGCTCTTAAAAGAAATCAAAAAAGGAGAAGGGAAGTATCTAGTTTTTATTGATGAATTACATACCTTGATTGGTGCTGGTTCCGCCGAAGGGGCCGTTGATGCTTCTAATCTGTTGAAGCCGGCCTTAGCGAGAGGAGAATTAAAGGCAATTGGTGCAACAACGATAAAAGAATATCATAAATATATTGAAAGTGATGCCGCACTAGAAAGAAGATTTCAGCCAATTTTTGTTAATGAACCAAGTATTGAAGATACAATATCAATATTACGAGGCATTAAGGAGAAATACGAATTGCATCATGGATTAAAAATCAAGGATTCATCTTTAATTGCGGCGGCTGAATTATCAGCTCGATACATTACCGATCGATTTTTGCCAGATAAGGCGGTTGATTTAATGGACGAAGCTGCTTCAGCTTTAAGATTAGAGATTGAATCTAATCCCATTGAATTAGAAAATCTAAGAAAAGAAATTCAAAAATTAGAAATTGAACGAGAAGCTTTGAAGAAAGAAATTCTTAATGTTAACAACAAAGAAAGAGAACACATTGAAAAAAGAGAAAAGGTTATTACCCGTGAATTAGCTGAACTTTCTGAAAAAGCAAATGCTTTTTCGGTTCGATGGAAAACAGAAAAAGAAACAATGTTTAATATTAAAAGCTTGAAAGAAGGTATTGATAAAGAAAAATATCAATTAGAGAAATTACTAAAAGAAGGTGATTTGCAAAAAGTTGCTGAGATAAAGTACGGAACTTTACCTGATTTGTTTGCTAAATTGAAAAAGCAAGAAAACAAATTAATTAGATTGCAAAAGCAAAATCCCATTTTAAAGCAAGAAATTGGACCGGAAGAAATTAGCCGAGTTGTTTCGCGCTGGACCGGTATTCCCGTAACCAGATTGATGGAATCAGAAGCTTTCAAGCTGGAAAATATGGAGAAAGAATTAAGTAAAAAAATCATTGAGCAGAGTGAGGCGATAAAAGCTGTTTCTAACGCGATTAGACGTTCTAGGGCTGGTATATCTGAAGAATCAAGGCCATTGGGTTCATTTATGTTTTTAGGGCCAACAGGAGTGGGAAAAACAGAGACCGCTAAAGCTTTAGCCGAATTCTTGTTTAATGATGAGAATGCTATGATTCGAGTTGACATGTCTGAATACATGGAAAAGTTTGATGTCTCAAAAATGATTGGTAGTCCTCCTGGCTATGTTGGTTACGAAGAAGGAGGTCAACTAACCGAGAAAGTCAGAAGAAGACCTTACAGCGTTATTCTTCTAGATGAAATTGAAAAGGCGCATCCCGAAGTTTTCAATATTTTATTGCAAGTCTTAGAAGATGGAAGACTGACTGATTCAAAAGGAAGAATAGTTTCTTTCAAAAATACTATTTTAATTATGACTTCTAATATCGGTTCTGATATTATTGCCAAAGAAGCTCCTTTGGGTTTTGTTGATGACGGAAAATTAAGTCAAAAAGAAGGGTTAAAGGATAAAGTTCAAGGAGCCCTAAAGGAAAAGTTTAAGCCAGAGTTTTTAAATAGAATTGATGAGATAGTCATTTTTGATTATCTTGGAGCCGAAGAAATCAAAAAGATTGTTGATTTAGAGTTAAGTAAGGTTCAAAAAAGATTAAGCAAGAAAGATATTAGAATTATTGTTTCTGAAAAAGCTAAGCAATCGCTAGCCAGACAAGGATTTGATCCTAATTTAGGAGCTCGTCCATTAAAGAGGATAATTCAAAAGCTTATCTTGAATCCAATGGCTTTAAGGATTGTAACTGATGAGATAAAAGATGGCGATACTATTTCAATTGATGCTGATAATGATAATATTGTTTTAAAAACAATATCAAATAGCAAGAAGAAGATTAAATCATTGGTAATGGCTGGGGCAAATGCAAATAAATAATTTCTTTAAAATAGTAATTGTTATTCTTTTGGGAATATTGGGTGGTACAATTGCCTGGCTTTTTGTTTTTAAAAATCAATCAGCTTTTGTTCAATTGATTAACAAAGAAGAAAGGATATATATTGAAGAAAATACCGCATTAACAGATATTGTGAAAAATGTAAAAGATTCAATAGTTTTTTTAAAAGCTAAATATAATGGAAGAGATATTAATAGTTTTGGTTTGGTTTTAACAGCTGATGGTTTAATTATCGCGCTAGCTAATAATGTACCACAAGGATCTCAGATAAACATTTCAATTAAAGGGGATAGTAATATTCCTTATCAAATTTTAAAAAGAGATTTTAATAATAATTTAGCTTTAATTAAGATTGAGAAAAGTAATCTTCAGACTAAAGGATTTTTTGATTTATCTAAGCTAGAAATGGGAGAAAGAGTTTTTATTCTATCAAATAGTGTAAACGAGGGAATCGTTAAAAGTTTTGATGATAGTCTAATCAAGACTAATATTTTAGAGACGGAAATAGTTGATGGGGCTCCTGTTTTTGATATAAAAGGCGAGGTCTTAGGGGTGGGATATACAGAAAGTGATAATTTTGTGAAGATCATTCCTGTTTCAAAGATCAAATCTTTTGCTGGTTTGTAGTCTTTATGTGATATTTTAACACTTTTTTGTTCAAAATAGCTTGACAACCTTCTTTTTATAGATTAAAATGTAATAAAATTACAAATAAATGCATTTTTAATAAAATTATGTTAATAACAAAAATTATTGCTGAGAATTTTTACGGAATTAAAGATTTGATTGAGGTAGATTTCACCGAGGGAGGTAAAATAGATAAAACTGGTTATTTTAATGTTGGTGAAGGGAAAAGAGTTTCCTTAATTAGTGGTTTTTACGGTGCCAATGCTTCTGGTAAAAGCACAATATTAAATGCTATTGATGTGATAATTCGTTTAATGATAATTAAACAGCCAGAATTTATTCTTGATCCAAACGGGTTAAAAATGGATAATATTCTTCTTTTCCCCAATTTTACTAAAGATATGCAATTTAAGCCTACTATATTAGGAATAGATTTTATTATAAATGGAAATAATTATAGTTATATTATTGATGTAGTGAATGATGGAAAGGAGATAGAGAAAGAAGTTCTTTCTAAAAATGGTAAAAATATATTTACTAGAGAAAATAATAGCGTTATTTTTGAGCCTTCTGTATCTAAAAAAATTGGAAAAATTTCTGAGAACATAACTGCTCCGAAGAGTTCATCGTTTTTATCTGCAATATTGGATGATAATTCTGGTATCTCAGTTTTTAGTAATATAAAAGAAATTCTTGGAATATCCGAATTAAAACAAATACAAGACAAGGTTTGTTTTATAACGGATAAAAGATCCGTTCAGTCAGGGCAAGGCAATGTATCAGGATTAATGTTGGTGGCCATTAAATATGTAAATGATAGTAAGATAAATAAAGAAGAATATCTTAATAGGATAAATACGCTTGTAAAATACTTTGAGCCAAATTTCAAAAAGCTTTTTATTGAAAAAGGCAGGGAAAATAGCATTGAATATGCAGTAGAGTATGAGAATTTTTATAAAAAACTAGCGCCAACTGAGCTTTCGGCTGGGACAAGAGAATTAATATCTTATATCGATCAAATTTTAAAAATTCTTAGGAAGGGAGGTGTCGTTGTGTATGATGAAACTAGTAAATATTATCATCCTGATATGGAAATTGCTATTTTGAATTTATTTAGAGATAAAGATATTAATAGAAATAATGCCCAAATATTCTTTTCTTCTCATAATCATGAAACTTTTGACTTGTTGCATAATAATCAAGCTCACATAATGGAAAAAGACGGTGACGTGATAACGGTAAATAGTGTTTCTGATTATGATGTTAAAGAAAGAGACAATATTAAAAAAAGATACAGGCTCGGTTCTTTAGGTGGAGTTCCAGACACTATTGATTTTAATAGGATAATAAATAATTTATTATAGTCATGGTAAAGAAACCACTCAAAATATTTTATTTTTTAGCCTGCGAGGGGCACACTGAATATGTAATATTTTCCTATCTAACTAGAAATAGGTTTAGGAACGAGTTTTTAAAGTCTAATGTAAAATTTAGAGATAATATTAATATCATTCGGGAACCATTTAATATTATTTCAAACGGTAAGATATATGGAGTTGGTGACGAAGTTAACTTTAAGTCGAAATATAATATCATCAAAGAAGAATATCCAAAGGAAAGGTTCTTCTTTTTTTTAGATAAAGACTTGGATGATTCTTCGAAAATAGAAGCAATTATTGAAAAAGAGGGAGATATAGTTCAATTTATTGAGTATAATTCTGAGTATTTGTTATTAAAATTAGTTGGTTTTAACCCAAAAGAACCAAAAGATTTTAGGGATTTAAGAAGTTTTAGAGATTATTCTAAGAAAGAATTTTTAAAAAAGTTTGGCAAAAAGGCTGGCACGATAAATGATTTTGATTTAGACATGGTTTTTCAAAATATTTCAAATGAAGAAATTAGGAAAATTTTTAATAAGTTGTTTTCTATTCTTAGCAAATAATCTATTAAAAATTTAAATATAAGGGAAATCATGATTGATCGATTGTTGGCAAAGGTATTTTAAGAGGTGCTGATTTTATATTTGTTTGACAAGTATTTTTGACAATGTTAATATTTAATTATGAAAAAGCAAGTTCTTCAATATAACATTATTTTAAGACCTGAACTGGAAGGAGGTTTTACTGTTGTTGTCCCAGCTCTTCTAGGATGTATAACTTATGGAAAGAACTTAAAAGAAGCTAAAGAAATGGTTTGCGATGCAATACGCCTACTTAGTTAGTGTTAAAAAGCACGGGGGAAGCGTAATTAGCGATAAAGATAATTTATTTACTATGTTAGAAATTACTCATGCCTAAAATTCGTTGTTTTATTTCAAAAGAACTAATAGATTAATTAACAAATATTTTTATGCAATTTACGGTTAGACAATTTCTTGCATGGGCTTTAATAATTATTGGTTTATTTATAGTTTTTTGGGATATCTCTACTTCCTATTATTATTTTTCAGCGGAGCAGGAATTCCCGAAGGTCTTTCCTGATGTTCAGACAGAAATGATAAGTGGCAGCGTTTCAACTGGAAATGCAATTCAGGATCAGATCGGTAACATTGTAAAAGATCAAATGAGTCAGATGATTCCAGAAAATACCGTAACGCAATTATTAAATATGACAGCTTGGATTACTTTTGCCTCTTTCCTTTTATGGGCTGGTGGTAAAATAGTTGGAATGGGTAGTGATTTTTTGAAGAAGGGGCCAGAATAGCCTCTTTTTTGTTATTTAGGTTAAAAATTGACCAATTCCCCCAATTAGGGTATAATTAGGGGAATGAATTCCCCCAATTAGGGTATAATCAGGGGAATGATGAATATAAATAGTTAAATTTTATGAATTTAGTACAAAGACAAATGCAGAAAAGAATAGAAGAAAGCCTATTTAAGGGAAAGGTTGTGATTATCTATGGGGCGCGACAAGTCGGAAAAACTACGATTGTTAAGAATCTTCAAAAAAAGTATCCCGATTCGGTTTATTTGAATTGCGATGAGCCTGACGTTAGGAACGCACTTACTGATGTTTCTTCAGTTGAAATCAAAGCTTTTATCGGGGATAAGAAGATAGTTTTTCTTGATGAGGCTCAAAGAGTTAAAAATATTGGATTATCTTTAAAGTTAATAGTTGAAAACTTTCCTGAGACGCAAGTTGTGGCGACTGGATCGTCTTCTTTCGATTTATCTAATCAGATAGCCGAACCATTAACGGGAAGAAAATTTGAATTTTTGATTTATCCTTTTTCGATGCAAGAGTTAAATATTGGCAAGAGTGAAGTAGATATTGATCGATCGTTGGAAAATCGAATTATATTTGGAATGTATCCCGAGGTTGCCATTAAGTCAGGAGAGGAACAAAAGGAAGCTCTTAGAAGTATAGCTAAGAGTTATTTATATAAAGATGTGCTTCAATATCAAAATATAAAAAATCCAGACATTCTAGAAAAACTATTGCAAGCGCTGGCTCTTCAAGTAGGGAGCGAGGTTTCATATGGTGAACTTGGAGAAATTATCGGAGTTGATAAGAAAACAGTAATGAGCTATATCGATATACTAGAAAAGTCTTTTATTATATTTCAATTGAGTCCTTTTAGTAGAAACTTGAGAAACGAGCTTAAAAAACTTAGAAAGATATACTTTTTTGATAATGGAATAAGAAATGCTTTGGTTAATAACTTTAATCCGATAGATTTAAGGCAAGACATTGGTTCGCTTTGGGAAAACTTTATGATAAGCGAAAGGGTTAAGTTTAATAACAATAATAATATCGATAATAATATATATTTTTGGAGAACTCACGACAAAAAAGAGATAGATTATTTAGAGGAAAGAGATGGAAAGATCTTTGCTTTTGAGTTTAAATGGAGAAAAGATAATGTTAATTCACCGAAGACTTTTCTTGAAGCTTACAAGAATTCAGAGTTTATGCTTGTAAATAAAAATAATTATCAAAAATTTGTTCTTTAATATAGTACATTTTTAATCTATAGTTCTTTTGTTTGGGAAATAAGATAAATTAATAAATTAATAAGATGAATAAAATTAGCAAAATAATAATTCTGTCAGTTTTAACTTTGATTTTAATTGTTACTGGTTATCTGTTATATGATAAATGGCTAGAATCAAAGATGGGTCTTGTTTCGTTTGAAAACGTCTCAGAGGAACAAGTTGATGGTAAAAGGTATATTGAGAATAAGGAAGTAGGACTTCGATTTGCTATTCCTGAGGGGTGGGAAGTGCAAAAAGATGATATGGGGCTATCTATGCATAGCTCTGATTTTGTTCCTGTTGAAAAAAATGATCTTTTGCCGCAAAGTGGTTGTTCTGTGGTTGTTAATTCCGACAGGCAAGAGAAAAATAGTGATTACGATAGACAATATAGTTCTCTAGAGAGAAACATAAGTAATGAAAATTTGCTTGCAGATAATTCGGAAACAAGCAAAAAAGAAATAATTGAATTGGCGGGTCTAAAAGGAATAAGGCATGAATTTTATATGGCAAATTCTTTTAATGTTCAAGGGAATGTTATTAGCATCCTAATTCCTTATAATGAAGTAATTTACTCTTTTGAGACATATTTTTTTGGAGAAGACAAAGAGTCTTGTCTTCGAGAATTTAACAATTTCTTAACAACAGTCACAATTAAAAAATGAAACTTTACAATTTACTAAATGGTGCGATATTAACATTATTGTTGGTATGTTTTTTGGTCGCCCCCCAAAAAGTTTTAGCAGTTGATTTTAACTTTTTTGATTTTATTGGAGAAGATAATTATAAGGTTCTTTCTGAATTTGAGGGTAAAAAAATCCTACAGAATTTTCCAGATATTTTATACGACAAATGGGTGTTATTGAGGGGAAATGGCTATTCTAATCCAATGGAAGAAACGACACTATGTTTACTTAAATATGTTTCTACGTTAAGTATGTGGAATTATCTTTTTAGAGATCTTCCGATGGACGTTTCTTTTAATATTGCTAAAGAATCTGTGGATATTGCGAGACTTGTTGGAACCGAAGATACTTCAGGAATTCTTGCTAAAATAGAAAAAGGAACGGTTGATATTGCAGTTAATTATCTAAAAGAATACCTTTCTAAGGGACAGATAAAGGTTTCTTTTGGAGCGATGGAAATGAAATATAAGGATGGAAACAAAGAGATTGAGAATCCATTGCAGTATATAATTATGTATAAAAGGATAGACGATAAAAGGAGTAAGGTTGTGGCTAGGATATATTCGCCGAAAGCAATTGTTCCTCCCGCGAGCAGAGGTTCTTTAGGTATGGTTTTAGGTTTCTCCAGTAGTCTTAATCCTGGAGAAAAATTATCACCCTTTATTGTTGAAATTAATGGAATAATGGATGATGGTTTGTATGGTTCATATTTCTGGGATAAAGATAATACCATTATTAAAACCATTTTCCCTGAGGTAGTTCCAGATTTTGGGTTAAAACCTAAAACTTGGCAACAGAAATACATTATCGATCCTGTAAAGGGCATAATTGATAGTTTTTCGGGTGTTTTTAAATCTTTCACTGGTAGTGAAAACAATTTAACAGAATACATATTTAAAGATACAGCTAATCAAGAAGCTATTGATAAAGAAGTTGAAGCGATGAGTGAAGGTAAAGCAATAGAAGAAGATTATCCAGTAAAAGAAATTAAGAATAATATTGAAGAAAAGAAAAAAGAAACAGTTAAAGAAGAAAAGAAAGAGGTAGTTAAGGAGGAAAAGAAAAAAGAAGAAGTTGAAGTAAAAATAGTTCCGGTCCTTTGTTCTAAGTCTAATCAGAGCGTTTCTTCGTATGATGTCATTATTAATGAAGTAGCTTGGATGGGTAGTAAAAATAGTGCCAATGACGAATGGATTGAATTAAAGAATACTTCTAATAGTGGTATTAATTTAAAAGGTTGGACCTTGAGAGATGGGGAAGATCAAATTAATATTGTTTTTGAAGATATTACCGTTTCGAAAGGCGGTTTTTTGTTGCTCGAAAGGACTGATGATAATTCAGTCCCAACAAAAACTGCCGATTTGATATACAAAGGAGCGCTATCTAACTCTGAAGAAGAGCTTTATCTTTTTGATAGCAATTGCTCGTTAAAAGATTTTGTTTCTGGTAATCCGGAATGGACAGCTGGAGATAGTTCTAATAAGAAAACAATGGAAAGGAATGATGATTTGAGTGGTTGGCATACGTATTCGGGAAGTGGCAGTAATAATATTTGGGGAACACCAAAAGAGAATAATAGTATCGTAAATAAAGAAACCGCAGTTGTAGTGGTAGCTTCATCCGGTGGTTTTTCTTCAGGTATGACTTATGGAGGAGATCCAGTTATTAATTATTGTTCACAAACAAATTTGTCTGTTCCTAACACAAGTAAAGTCATTATTAATGAGGTAGCTTGGATGGGCAATAATAGTGATGCTAATGATGAGTGGATTGAATTAAAGAATGTTTCTAGCGAGGCAGTTAATTTGAATAATTGGCAGCTTTTAGATGCAGGAAATATTAGAATTATACTTGATTCTGCTGCTACTATTAATCCTCAAGGATTCTATCTGCTGGAGCGTACCAATGATGATTCTGTTCCTAATATCCAAATGAATAAAGAATATGTCGGAGCATTATCAAATAGTAGTGAATCTTTAAGATTGTTTGATTCGAGTTGTCAGTTGATGGACGAGGTTTTAGCTAATCCTGATTGGCCAGGGGGAGACAATGAATTAAAGAAAACAATGGAAAGAGACGCTGATTTAAGTGGCTGGCATACATATTCTCCAGAAGTCGTTGACACTCTAAGTGGCTTATGGGGAACACCAAAAGCTGAAAATAGTCTAAAGATAGTTATTGAAGAGCAAGAAGAAGAGGAAGAAGAAAAAGAAGAAGATGATGATCCGGAAGATAATCCACCGATAAATAATAATAGTAATCATCTCTTAATAACTGAAATTGGGACGGGAGAGGGTGGAGGAGCAGAGTACGTGGAATTATACAATCAAACCGAAAGCTTGATTGAATTATGTCCAAGTGAAGAAAGTTGTTCCTATCTTTCCTATTACTCTCCAGCTTCAGAATGGTACGATCCTTCTCGTAATTGGAAATTTCCTAGTGGGGCAACCATTAATCCAAATTCCTATTATATAATAGATATTTTTGGGAATACTGGGGGAAGTGGAGCTGATTGGAAAGTCAAATCTTTAGAGGGTAATGATTATGAAACTGGGCAATTAGGAAATCTATCGGGTTCTCTTTCCTTGTTTTCTAATAATCCTAAATATGTAGAAGTTGAAAGCGAAGAAGAACCAATTGAATTAACTAATGAAGAAAAGAACGCTACGGCAATTGCTTTAAAGATAGACGCGTTTTCCTGGAAAAGTAACGATACTAGTCCTATTGTTAAAGAAGGGGAAGCTTTTCTAGTTACTGAAGTAGGAAGGGCAATAGGAAGAAAATGGTCAAGCGGAAAGTATCAAGACACCGATAGTAATGCAAATGACTTTCAGTTAGAAGATCCAAGTTTAAGAAATCATACACCAAAGATTCCGGGAAAAGTGCAAGATTTAGTTGTTTTAACAAATGAAGAACAAAAGAATTCTGTAATATTATCATGGACCGCTCCGACTGATGAAGATACAGCGAGCGAGAATCTTGATTATGAGATATATTATTCTCGTAATAGTCAGATAGATGATAATAATCTTGTTAATATTAAGGATTATACGAATGTAAGCGTTATTTCGGAAGAGAACAACAAAAGAAAGGCCATTGTTAAGGATCTTTTCTATGATTCTAGTTACTATTTTAAAGTAGTAGCCAAAGATCCAGAAAAGAACATCTCTCCTTTATCAGACCCAGTTTCATATACAATTGAAGTAGCGAATCATCAAAAAAGAGCTCCTCTTTATGATTTTAGAAGGAGCGGACACTCTCAATTTAGTGGTCCAGCAGGAACTGGTCACGTGAAAGATATTTTAGTTGAGGGCAATATGCAATACGCTAATGATAGTGATTTTACTGCGACTCCGGTAATAGACGAAAACGGAACAATATATTTCTGGGGGAATGATGATGGATCATTTGATTTTTATGCTTATGCTCCAAATCTAGAGAATAAATGGATTCTTCATTGTCCTGATGCTTGTGGATTCTATCCTTCGCTAGGAAAAGATGGAACCATATATCTTTCTAGTAATAATGCTATCTATGCTGTTAGTCCATCTGGTAAGGTTATATGGAAAAAAGAATACAATGAAGTATATACAAAGGCGATAATAATGGATTCTCACGAGAAGATATACTTTTTAGCCAATAAACAGGCGAACAGATTGAGTTTGTTTTCACTAGACAGTAAGGGAGAGGAAAAAGAATTGCATGATAATCAAGAAATATTAAAAGGTGCTCACTCATCTTCATCTACAGAATTAGTTATTGATGAATTAGATAATATATACTTTTCTATTAATGACTATGTTTTAAAGTATAGTATTAATAGTGGAGAAGTAATAAACAGACAGTTTTTCCCGAAATTCGACGAAGGATATATTGGCGATAGGGACGTAATAGTTATTGTTAGTCAGGTAAATATTTTGTTTGACGGAACTCTATTACTAACTTTAAGTAATGGAAGAAGAGTGGGATCGTCAGAGGAGTATGCAGTTCTTTATGCTTTAGATAATAATCTTTCTCAAGTGTTATGGTCTAGAGATGATCTTTCTGGACCATTGGGTTTCAATGAAGAAGAATTTTACTATTCAAAGCTGATATCTGGTTCTTATCCAATGCTTTGGTATTTTGGTGCCGCTAATATAACTACGGGCGAAACAAAGTGGGAAAGGGCGAAACACGTAAGTAGTCCCATGGTTTCTGATGCGTCGAATAGGATATATTTCAGTATATATACTATGCTTTTTGGATATGATTCTAATAATATGCCAGACGACTTAGAGGATAGTTTCTTTTATTCACATTCAACTGGTTATTACGGAGAAGCTATCGCTATCGGAAAAGAAAATGCTTTTCTTTCGGACACGCAAAGGGTTTGTCGAATAACTACTTTGTAAGTAAAGGCAATTTTGTCTTTAAGGGGAGGATAAATGTAATAGGATTTTGAATGATCACCAACTCAATGGTGATTATTCTTTAGATCTTCATTTTTTAGCATATTGTTTGCGCGATTCTTTGGATTGGTATATAAAAGGAATATATTTATTTTAAGCATAATTTATAATACTTGAAACGGGTTTGAACCGTTTTTCTGTTGAGAAATCTATTGAGGTCGTTTTGCTTTATAGTATTTTATTTTTATGGTATAATAGTAATATGACAATAGAAAGTTTTGTTAAAGAAAAGCCATATCTTTTTTGGTACATTAAAGATATAAATGGTCTTTCAAAGGAATCAGTGGTAGAGCATACTTTAAATTATGGAGATTTTGACGATTTTAAAAAGATATTGGAGATTATGGGAATTGAATCTGTTGCTCAGATATTTAGAAATCAACTAAAACATAAAAGGATTAATTATCGCCCAGAAGTTAAGAATTATTTTACCTTATATTTTAATAAATATGCACCAAGAAATATTAAATAACAATCAAAAAGAACTTCTTCCATTTCTTACCAAGTTTAGCGATTTTGGTTTAGTTGGCGGAACTGGAATAGCCCTGCAGATTGGACATAGGGGTTCAATTGATTTTGATTTATTTTCTAATAAAGATTTTAAAAATGAAGATATTAGGAAAATGATCTTGAAGAGTGGTAAAAAGATAGATCATGTTTTTGTCGATCAAAAAGATGAATATACTATTTTAATAAATGGAGTTAGATTAACTTTCTTATTTTATCCATTTAAAATAGATTTTTCTTCTCAATTTAGTGGAATCAAGATGGCCGACCTGTTAACACTTTCAGCATTAAAAGCATATGCCTTGGGAAGAAGAGCAAAATGGAAGGATTATGTTGATATTTATTTTATTCTTAAAATTCATACAATGAAAGATATTATTTCTAAAACGAAAGAAATATTCGGTAACGATTTCAATGAAAAGATTTTTAGGTCTCAATTGTCATATTTCGACGATATTGATTATTCAGAAAAAGTTGAATATCTAAAGGGAGGCGAGATTGACGACGAAGAAGTTAAAAAGAATATTAAAGAACAAAGTT
>Ga0265297_10005936_pt1 | contig 18151 bp, 17 predicted proteins | sample Munlanlwell13791_FD_192502 | JGI IMG/M metagenome (GOLD analysis project Ga0265297, IMG submission 192502) | Leachate microbial communities from a municipal landfill in Southern Ontario, Canada - Leachate well 137-91 | ecosystem: Engineered > Solid waste > Landfill > Unclassified | place...
TCAATCGTTTAGACTTGACCTTCGTCCCGGGCTTGGGGTTCGCGAGCTGCGACTCAAGCCCTGTGATAAGGGGCAGCGACTCCGGGTTGCCGCTGTCCGATACGACGACCCCATCGAAATCGATGGGAAGTATCTTCGCGACCTTTATCCTCGCGACAGCCTCCCTGTCCTTGATCGTGGCGGCTATCCTGTCGGGCAGGAATTTTGTTATCACGACTATCTGGTACTCGGGATGCTTGCTTTTTATCTTCCCGGAAAGGACCGAAGGGTCGGCCGTGAATATGTTGACCGGATATTCAAGCCTGAAATATTCATTCTGCAGGCGATAGGCACCCTCCCTGCCGGGCTTCACGATCTCAATCTTGTCTACCGAGAAAGACGGCGAATTGAGGAAAAAATCACTGAGCCAGAATGCGGCGCCGGCCGCCACCAGGATTATCACCGCGAACGCTGCAATGCCGGCCTTGTTCTTCTTCAGGAATTCATTGAACTGCTTCGCAGACTCGTTCGAGTTTTTTCTTTTTCTTGCCATATTATCCCGCCGTTTCAAATGCCGACTTCAGCATCGCTTCGCATAATTCCGGGAATTCTATTCCGGCCGCCTTAGCGGCTTTCGGAAGCAGGCTCAGCTGCGTCATACCGGGGATCGTATTCACTTCGAGTATGACCACCTTGCCGTCCTCACCCAGTATCATGTCGACCCTCGAATAGCCGGAGCACCCTAAAGCTTTATGCGCCCTCGCTCCGGCTTCCTGCGCGAGCTTAGCCTCCTGGCCCGATATGGGCGCCGGACAGAGGTATTCGGTCATGCCGACCGTATACTTCGCCACTTCATCGTAATAGCGCCTTTTGGGCACCACCTGTATTACCGGCAACGGGTTTCCGTCGAGCACGCCTACGGTAAGCTCCTTGCCGGGCACAAAACTCTCCAGCAGGACTTTATCCCCGAACATGAAGGCCCCCGTGATCGCGCCCTCGAGCTCGTCGAGGCTGTCAATTATCGATACGCCTACCGATGAGCCCTGCGCCGACGGCTTTACGACGAGCGGAGTCTTCAGTTTTTTCCTAGGGCGCGTCCCGTTCTTTATCACATGGCAGTCAGGGACATTAAGCCTGGCCTTCTTGAACAGCCTGCGGGAGGCGACCTTATCCATCCCGAGACGGCTCGCTCTCACTTTCGAACCCGTGTACGGTATCTTAAGGTCTTCCAGGATCGCCTGTATCTGCCCGTCCTCACCGAACGTGCCGTGCAGGGCTATGAAAGCGACGTGTATGCCGGCCGACTTCAATTCCTGCCTTGTCGGCAGCCACACCTCGAGCGGCACGGCATTATATCCCTTGCTTAAAAGCGCTTCCAGGATCGCTTTTCCCGAGCGCAGCGAAACATCTCTTTCCGCGGAAGGCCCGCCCATCAATACCCCTATCCGCATGGATCCTTTATCCACTAAAAATCTCCTATTGTTTTAACTTCTAATTTTAACACAATTTGATGTTCTTTAAAAACCTTTTTTTGTATTTCGTCAATAAGTTTGCGGACATCGGCAGCCGTTGCCTTTCCTTTATTTATGATGAAATTCGCATGCTTTTCGGAGACCTTTGCGCCCCCTTCCGATACCCCCCTGAACCCGCACTTCTCTATGAGCTGCCAGGCAGGCATCGTCCCCGAAGGGTTCAGGAATACGCTCCCGACGCTCGGATAACAAAGGTCCTGCGTCTGCCTCTTTTTTTCGAAGTTCCTGTTTATTTCGGCCTCGATACTCTCCTTTGGCTTCCTGTCCAGCCTGATCCTCGCGGAGATAAGCAGGAAGTCCCCGAGATTAGAGCCCCGGTAGGTGAATTTAATATCGTTTTTGTCGAGGGTTTCCCTGTCCAGCCCCCTTATCAGCGTTATCTCTTCGACGCGGTCGCCTATGGCCTTCGTCGGCCACCCCGCGTTCATCATGAGCGCGCCGCCCAGGGTACCCGGTATCCCGGCAAGGTACTCCAGCCCGCCGAGGCCTTCAGCCGCGGCCTTCTTTAGGAATTCGCTTACCTTCATGCCGCAGCCCGCGGACGCATATTCCCCGTCAAACACCAGCTTGTTAAATGCCGGGGCATTCAATGATATCACAAAACCGCGTATGCCCCTGTCCCCGACGAGAAGTTTGCTGCCGCCGCCGATGACAAATGTTCCCATCTTATGCTCGGAGGCGTAACGCAGGATGTTCAGCAGGTCGCCGTCATCCGAAGGATACACAAAAAGCTCCGCCGGCCCGCCGATCCTGAACGTAGTATGGCGCGCCATCGGCTCCTCGAACTTCACTACGCCTTTTATGAATTTCAGGTCTTCTTTTTTGACCGGCATTTTTTTCCCTTCAGGCTGAGAGCAAGCTCGTCAGCTATGTTCGTTATGTCCCCGGCGCCCATCATCAGTACCATGTCGCCGCGTTTTATCTCCTTGGCCAGGTATTCCTCCAGTTCCTTTTTCCTTATATACGACGCGTCCTTATGCCCGCGCATCTTGACTTCCTCGTATATGCTGCTGCCCGAGACATTGTCCAATTCGTCTTCCGAGGCCGCGTAAATATCCGTGAGTATGAGCTTGTCGGCCATGTCAAAACAACCGCCGAACTTGTCTTTCAGGTACTTCGTCCTCGAGAACCTGTGCGGTTGGAACGCCACGATAAGCCTCTTCGGCTTCCAGTTCCTCGCCGCGAGGATGGTGGCCTTGATCTCGGACGGGTGATGCGCGTAATCGTCTATCACCTTTATGCCGTTGCCGGAATATTTCACCTGGAACCTGCGCGCGGCGCCCGTAAAATCCCTGACCGCCTCCCTAATAGTATCGAAATCCAGCCCGAGCTCGAGCGCGACGGCAAAGGCCGCCATGGCGTTGGAGATGTTGTGTATCCCGGGGATATTTATCGCGGCGGCGCCGAGATTCTTCCCTCGGTAGACCACCTCGAACTCGGAGTGCGAGTCGTGCATCTTTATTTTTTCGGGATGGATATGGTGCTCCTTCGAGAGGCCGAACGTGAATATGTCTTTCTGGCATCCGCGAAGCGCCCTCCTAAGGTTCTCGCAGTCGCCGCACGCGAAGAGCCTGCCGCCGGGCTTTATCTTTTCGATGAACTTCAGGTACCAGGATATGATCTCGCCCATGTTCCGGTAATAATCCATGTGCTCGGCGTCTATGTTAGTGACCACGCTGTAGAACGGCTTAAGGTGGACGAACGAGCCGTCGCTCTCATCGGCTTCGACTACGAAGTGCTCTCCGTCGCCCACCCTAGCGTTGCCCTCAAGCGATTTCACCTCGCCTCCGAGGATCGCCGTGGGGTCGAGCCCCGCCCTGTACAGGATATGCGCTATAAGCGATGACGTGGTCGTCTTGCCGTGGGCGCCGGTGACCGCGATGCCCTTTCTGTCGTTCATGATAAGCGCGAGCATGTCGGCCCGGTGGAGCGTGGATATCTTTTTGTTGCGCGCGGCCTTTATCTCCGGGTTTTCGGGAGTGATCGACGAAGAGTATACGACGATATCGGCGCCCTTTATGTTCTTCTCGTGATGGCCCTCATGGAACTTCCCTCCGAGAGATTCGAGCTTCTCAATTATGCGCGAGCGCTTCACATCCGAGCCTGATACCCTGTGCCCCTGCTTAAGCAGCACGAACGCTATTGCGCTCATGCCTATACCGCCGATACCTATGAAATGAATATGCTTCCCGCCCTTTAATTTCATAATATGATATCCGCCAGTCTCTTTGCCGCGCCGGGAATAGCGAACCTGCGCGCCGCGTCCGACATCGCCATTAATTTTACCCTGTCGTTTTTTAACCCGAATATCCCTTCCCTGAGCATACGCGGTGTGAGGCCGGCCTCGTCCATCACTATCGCACCGCCCGCGGCCTTGAGCGCCGCCGCGTTCCTGTACTGGTGCCCGCCGGCGAACCTGTAGGGTATCATGATGGAAGGGATTCCGAGCGCGGCTATCTCGAATAACGCGGTCGCGCCTGCGCGTGATATGATGAGATCGGCCGCAGCGTACGCGGAGCCGATCTCATCCACGAAATCGCATACGCGGCCGCTTATCCCGCTTCCCCCGTATTTTTTCTGGACATCGTTATAATTCTTCATGCCGGCTATATGTATAATATTCAGCTGCGCCTTTTCCTCCGCGCCCAGCAAGCCGAGCATGTCGCCGACGACCGTATTTATCGCCTGCGAGCCCTGGCTGCCGCCCAATATCAGGACCGTAAATCTCCCGGGATCCAGGCCGTAGCGCGCCTGCGCTTCTTTCCTTCCTGCGGACAACAGCCCCGCGCGTATAGGGTTACCCGTGAAGACCGCCTTCTTCCCGAACGCCTTCTCGGTCTCTTTGAAACTTACCGCGACGCGCCGGGAAAACAGGGCGAGCATCTTGTTCGCGAGCCCCGCATCGCAATTCTGCTCGTGCAGGAAAAGCTTCCTGCCTGCCAGCGCGCCGAAGATACAGACCGGGAAAGATGCGTACCCTCCGAAGCCGACTATAATGTCCGGCTTATATTCCGACAGCAGCCTGATCGAACTGGCCGACGCCGACATGAACCGGCCGATGAATTTCAGGAATCCCAGCGGGTTGCGGGAGATCTTCGCCACCGGCAGGAGCCTGTAAGGCAGGCCGAACGAACCGAATAATTTTTGCTCGAGCGGATGGTCCGTCCCGGCCAGCAGCACATCCTTGATGCCGCGCGCGTTGAGTTCCTGCGCGAGGCTCAGCCCGGGAAAAATATGCCCCCCGGTCCCGCCGCACGCTATGAGTATCTTCAATTATTGTTCCTTCTCGTAAGGCGTTTCGCTGTACTTAGCTATATTCAGAAGCAGCGCGACGCCGATCATATCGAAGACGAGCGACGAGCCGCCGTAGCTTATGAACGGCAGCGGCAATCCCTTCGTGGGCATCGAGCCGGTCGCCACGGCTATGTTAATTATAGCCTCCAGCGCTATCATGGACACGATCCCGAGCGCCGCCAGGTGCCCGAAGAGGTCCCTGGCCCTCAACGCTATCCTGAACCCTATCCAGATGAACAGGATGAACAGGATTATTACCGCGCCCGCGCCGATGAGTCCGAGTTCCTCGCCTATTATGGAAAATATGAAATCCGTGTGGCAGCCCGGCAGGTAAAGCAGCTTCTGCCTGGACTGCCCAAGCCCGACGCCTAGGATGCCCCCGGAACCCAACGCTATATACGACTGGATTATCTGGAATCCCACCCCCTGCGGGTCCTTCCACGGGTCGATGAATGCCAGGATCCTGCGCATCCTGTACGCCTTATGCAGCACAAGGACCAGCAGCACCGGGATCGAGCCGACGATCATCGGGACGAGATGCCCGAGCTTCATTCCCGCGACGAAGAGCATCATGACCGCGACGATGCTTATCGCGACCGCCGTCCCGAGGTCCGGTTCCAGGAGTATGAGGCCGACGCTCACGCCGAGCATTATCATCGGAGGCATGAACCCTTCCCAGAAACTGCGGATGTCGCCCTGTTTCCTCGACAGGAAGTCCGCGAAATAAAGTATCATCACGAGCTTAGCGACCTGCGACGGCTGGAAACTCAGGAAAGAGAACCTGAACCACCTGCGCGCGCCGGCTATCTCGCGGCTTATTCCGGGTATCAGCACAAGTATCAGCAGCAGGAACGTCGCTATCAGCACGGGCTTGACGTATTTTTTCAGCGCATTGTAATCCGCGGACATTATCATCAGCGAGGCTATCATGCCGAGGAACAGGTAGAGCAGCTGGCGCTTAAGGTAATACGCGCTGTCCTTAAGGAACTCATGCGCGTTGATCGCGCTGGCGCTGTAGACCATGACGACCCCTATCGCGAGGAGTATCACGGTGACCATGAACAGCTGCGTCCTGAGCTTTCTCACTTCCCTGCCGCCCTCCCGCCTATGGAACGGACTATCCCCTTGAACACCCTTCCCCTCTCTTCGAAATTCCTGAACATGTCGAAGCTGGCGCACATCGGCGACAGCAGCACGCAATCGCCCTTCGCGGCCCCGGCGAACGCTTTCTTTACGGCATCATCCATGGTGCCGGCAAAAACATAAGGCGCAACGCCGGAGAGATGTTCCCTTATCTTCTCCTTCGCCTCGCCGATAAGGACGAGCCTCTTAACCTTCGAGCCGACAGCTTCCCTCGCTTTCCTGAAGTCGCTGCCCTTGTCGTGCCCGCCGGCGATGAGTATCACCGGTTTCACGCATGATTCCAGCGCCATTATCGTCGCGAGGACCGTCGTCCCCTTCGAGTCATTTATGAACTCCACGCCGCGGATATCCGAGACATGCTCGAACCGGTGTTCGAGCCCCCTGAAACCCTTAAGCGCCTGCCTTACTTTTTCCGGCTTTATGCCGAATATCGAGGCCACCTGCAGGCAGGCAAGGACGTTCTCTATATTATGCGCGCCCTTTATCCTGAGCTCCTCTTCGCCGCAGGGCATATGCGGCGTCATCTTCCTGCGCGAGAAGAACAGCGCGCGTGCCTTCGTCTTCGTCCTGAGCTTCCTTACGAGAGGATCGTCATAGTTCAACACGGCCCAGTCCCTTCCGTCCTGGTTCTCGAAGACCCGGGCCTTCGCTCTCATGTAAGCGGCCAGGCCGGAATGCCTGTCAAAATGGTTCTGGGATATGTTCAGCATGACCGCCACATGCGGCCGGAACGATCTTATGCCCTCAAGCTGGAAGGAACTCACCTCGAGGACCACTATCGAGTCCTTGCGAACATTTGCGATCTCGCCGCAGAACGGGTTGCCGATATTCCCGCATACTACCGCGCGCTTCCCGCCCTTTTTCAGTATCTCCCCGATCAGCGTCGTGGTGGTGGATTTCCCGTTAGTCCCCGTGACGGCAATTATCGGCGCGGGGCAGCACAGGTAACCGAGCTCTATCTCGCCTATGACAGGGACCTTATATCGCGCGGCCCATTCCAGGACGGGCGAACCGCCGGGAACGCCCGGGCTTATCACGATAAGGTCCTTGCCCTGTATGAAATCCCGGCTGTGCCTCCCGAGCTCAACGGTAATACCCCTCTTCCGCAGCAGGCGCATATGCGCCCTGAGCGCCGCGGAATCGCCCGAGTCCGTAGCCCATACGGCCGCCCCCCGCTTCTTAAGAAGCAATGCCGCGGCCATCCCGCTCTTCGCGAGGCCGGCTACGGTGACTTTTTTTCCTTTGAATTCATTCATCTTAGTTTCAGCGTCGATAGGCTTATCAATGCCAGTATTATCCCTATTATCCAGAACCTGATGACAACCTTGGTCTCTGACCATCCCTTCATCTGGAAATGGTGGTGGATCGGCGCCATCAGGAATATCCTCTTCTTTAACAACTTGAACGACGCCACCTGCAGTATGACCGACAGCGCCTCCATTACGAATATCCCGCCCACTATTAGCAGCAACAGCTCCTTTTTTGTAAAGGTCGCTACGACGCCTATCGCCCCGCCCAATGCCAGCGAACCCGTATCGCCCATGAAGACGTTCGCGGGAAAGGAGTTGAACCATAAGAACCCGAGCCCCGCGCCCAGCATGGCCGCGCAAAACACGGCGAGTTCGCCCGCGCCCGGGATATGGATTATATTCAGGTATTCGCTCATATTCGCGTTGCCCGTTATATAGCTCAACGCGGCATACGTCAGCACGACGATTATTATGCAGCCGGTAGCCAGGCCGTCAAGCCCGTCGGTCAGGTTGACCGCGTTGGACGAGCCGACTATCACGATCATCGTGAACAGCACGTAGAAGACCCCGAGGTTTATGACCAGGTCCTTAAGAAAGGGCACGTCGAGGTTCTTGCCTATCTGCGGGTCGAAATAAACGAAGAGCCCGAGCATAAGGCCGAGCATGATCTGCCCTATGAACTTCGACCTGGCGGTCAACCCTGTTGATTTCTTAAGCTTCATCTTAAGATAATCGTCAAGGAACCCGACAGCGCAGAGCCATATTATCGAGACGAGCGAGAGGAGGACATATTTGTTATTAAGGTCGCCCCATAACAGCGTGGATAGGACGATCGCCGTGACTATAAGGAGCCCGCCCATGGTCGGGGTGCCCGCCTTGTTCTTGTGCATCTCGTATATGCCCTTCGCGTCATCCGCGGCCCTGACGACCTGGCCGATCTTAAGCTCGCGCAGTTTTTCTATAATGAACGGCCCCAGTATCACGCACAGGAGGAACGACGTGACCGCCGCGCCCGCGGCGCGGAAACTGATGTACTTGAAGACATTGAACCCGAAAAATATATCCCTTAACGGATAGAGCAGGTGATAAAACACTTTTTGATCTCCTCCATCTTCATGCCGCGCGAACCTTTGACGAGAACCAGATCCCCCTCCCGTAATATACCTTTCAAGGCCTTTGCGGCCTCTACGGAATTATCAAAACGGAGGAGGGTTTCACCGCCGATTCCCTCCTCCCGAGCGCCCTCCAGGATATACCCGGAGAGCGAGCCCACACTCACAATAATATCCACACCCGCCATAGCCGCAATGCGGCCGACATTACGGTGCATCTCAGGGGCCCCGGAGCCGAGCTCGAGCATGTCTCCGGCTACTAGCACCTTCCTCTTTCCCGGGCCCATGTTGCAAAGGGTCTCGATCGCACTGTTCATCGAAAGCGGGTTTGAATTATAGCAGTCGAAGATGAAGTCAATTCCGCCGCACGAGGCGAATTCCATCCTGAGCTTGGGCAGTTCGAAATCCTCGAGCGCTTTCACGGCATCGGCCGTCTCTACGCCGTAGAGCGAACCCGCGGCGATCGCCGCAAGGGCATTGTATATATTATGGCGCCCCAGGACCTTAAGTTCGACCGGGTGCACGCCGTTCATGACGAAACTGATCCCGCAATTGGCCTCCCGGATATTATCCGCAAAATAATCGCATTCCTTGCCGAACCCGAAGGTCACGACCTCATCGCAAATCTTCCGGGCCGAATCGACAAGTTTTGGATCGTTGCCGTTGACCACCGCGGAGCCATCCTCCCCCACCCTCTTCAAGAGGTCGAGTTTTTCCGTCCTGACATTGTCGACCGTCCCGAAAAACTCGAGGTGCGAAGGGCCCGCGTTAATTATCATGCCGCAGTTCGGCTGGACGATATCGGAAAGATACGCTATCTCGCCCGGATGGTTGGTGCCCATTTCGGTCACCGCGATCTCATGGCTGCCGTCCATCCTGAGCAGGGTCTGCGGCACGCCCACGAAATTATTCTCCGTGCCTTCGTTCTTTAATACCTTATATTTCGCCGAAAGGATGCGCGAGAGCATCTCCTTCGTGGTCGTCTTCCCGTTGGAGCCCGTCAGGGCGATTACTGGAATATCGAAACGGCGGCGGTAATAACCCGCGATCTTCCCTAATGCCTTGAGCGTATCACCCACTTTTATGACCGCGATGCCCTGCTGCGGCGGCGCATCGCGGCAGACGACCGCGCCTTTGGCGCCCTGTTTGGCGGCCCCGGCGATGAAATCATGCCCGTCGTAGTTCGGCCCCTTCAGCGCCACAAAGAGCGATCCCGCAGGTATCTTCCTGGTGTCGGTAGATACGCAGGTAAATACGGCCGACGCGTCACCGGCCGATAAGGTTCCCTCCGCAGCGTCCAATATGTCCTTAACGTTAAGCAAGTATCTTCCTCGCGACTTCCCTGTCGTCAAAGGATATCGTAGTGTTCTTGAGCACCTGGTAGGCCTCGTGCCCTTTTCCCGCTATAAGCACACAGTCGCCCTCTCCGGCGCCGGATAACGCTTCCCTTATCGCCTGCGCCCTGTCCAGTATGACCTTATAATTTTTGCCCTTCATGCCTTCCGTTATCATCGCAGCGATCGCCTCCGGCTCCTCGCTGCGGGGATTATCGGAGGTCACATATACGAAATCTGCCGTATCGCCTGCAACCTTTCCCATGCGCGGGCGCTTGGTCTTGTCCCTGTCACCTCCGCAGCCGAAGACGACTACGATCTTCTTCTTTATCAGGGGCTTCAGCGCGGACAGGACGTTGCTGAGAGCGTCATCCGTATGCGCGTAATCGACGAAGACCTTGAACGGCTGCCCGCACTCCACCGGTTCGAGCCTGCCCGGTACCGCGCGCAGCTTTTCTATCCCCCGCTTTACCTCCTCAGGGGAAAACCCCAGGCTTATTCCGCATGCGGCCGCGGAGACCATGTTATAAACGTTATGCATGCCTATCAGCGCGGATACGATCGCGAACCTGCCTCCCGGGTAATTGACCATGAACCTCGTGCCGTCAAGCGAGAGCTCTATATCCGTCGCGAGGAAATCAGCCACAAGTTTTGTCCCGTATGTCACGACACGTCCCCCGGAAACCTTAATGAGCTTACGGCCCCACTCGTCGTCGATATTAATCACCGCCTGGGCCGAGTCATTCAAATTCGAAAACAGGCGGGATTTGGCCCTAAAATATTCCTCCATCGTCTTATGGTAGTCAAGATGGTCGCCGGTAAGGTTCGTGAAGATGGCGGCGCTGAAGGAGATGCCGCCGGTCCTGTTCTGGTCGAGCGCATGTGAAGAGACCTCCATGACAAGGTGGTCGCTCCCTCCCTTTACCATCTCACCCATGAAACCGTACAGGTCTACCGGGCCCGGCGTCGTGTTCGTCGCGGGTATGACCCTGCCGCCGATCCTGTAGCTTATCGTGCCGATGATGCCCGCCTTATGGCCCGCCGCAGATATTATGCTGTCCATAAGGTAAGATATGGTGGTCTTGCCGTTCGTCCCGGTTATTCCGATGCACGTCAGCCCGTTTGCGGGCCTTCCGAAGAATTCGTTCGCGATTCTCGGTAACGCTTCCCTCGAGTTCCTGACGAATATCCTCGCGACATGGTCCGGGACGACCACGTCCTTCTCCATTAAGACGGCGACGGCACCCCTGTCAACCGCCTCGTTGATATATTTATGGCCGTCGGACGAAACCCCGGGAACGGCAACGAACAGGTAACCGTCCGCCGTGTTCTTAGAATCGCAGGATATACCCCTGATCTCCATATCCTCCCCCGCCGGGAAGACCGAGGCATCCTTGTATTCTATCCCTTTTAGGACTTCCTTAAGCTTCATCTAATCTTCGACCGTATCAAGCTCGACTTCCCTCCTGGCCGCTTCCGCGCGGCTGGGCCTTATATCCATATACCTTAACGTATCCCTGACGACCCTGCTGAATACCGGGGCCGCGACAACTCCGCCGTAATACAGGGGATGCGGCTGGTCGAGCATCACGACCACGACCACTTTCGGGTTCTTTACCGGCGCGAAACCCACGAACGACCCTATGAACTTCGAATGGGAATAGGTGCCGTTCTCTATCTTCTGGGACGTGCCGGTCTTGCCGCCGACGTCATATCCCTCGACCCTCGCGAGCTGGCCCGTACCGTCCTCCACGACTCCGCTTAAAACGTCCCTCATGGTGGCCGATGTGCCCTCCGACAATACCTGCCCCGACACCGTTACCGGATATTCCTTTATCAGCTCGCCATGCCTGTCCTGTATGTATTGTATCACCCTCGGCTTCATAAGCTTGCCGCCATTTGCAATGACAGACATCGCGCAGGCCATCTGAATCGGAGAGACGGCGACCTCCTGCCCCATCGGTATCGCGTATATCGATGTCCCCGACCATTTCGACGGGGGCCGTATGAATCCGGGGATCTCTCCGGGGAGCTCTATCCCGGTAATGTCACCAAACCCGAATTTCTTTATGTATCCGTAAAGGTTATCCGCTCCGAGCTTGATCCCGACCTTCACGGTCCCGATGTTCGATGACTTCTCTATGACCTGCCGGAATGTCAGCCACCCGTGCGGCTTATGGTCATGCAGGACCTTTCCCCCCGCATGTCTCCACGCGCCGTTCTCGCAATAGAAACGGTCATTAAGGCCCACTATCTTCTCTTGCAGCGCACCCGATGCCGTCACTATCTTGAAAATGGACCCCGGCTCATACATGTCGGTCACGGCGCGGTTTCGCTTCTTTTCCGCGTTGACCGTCCGGAAATTATTCAGGTCAAACGTCGGCCTGCTCGACATCGCGAGGATATCGCCCGTCTTGGGATCCATCACGATTATGCACGCGCCTATAGGATGGTATTTCTCGACCGCCAAATCAAGCTCGCGCTCGGCGATATGCTGGATGACGTCGTCTATCGTCAGCACGAGGTCAAGCCCGTCTATGGAAGGATAATACTCGTATTCGAACGACGCGATGGGCCGCCTGCGCGCGTCGCGGAGCATCGCCCTGTATCCGGGAGAGCCCTTCAGGTATTCGTCGTATTTAAGCTCGAGGCCTTCGAGGCCCCTATCATCCGTTCCCGCGTATCCTATTATCTGGCTCGCGAGCGCGTTGTTCGGATAGACCCTCTTCGGCTCCTTAACGAATTCCACGCCCTTTATCTTGAGGGCCTTAACCTTCTCCGATTCGGCCGGGCTTATCTTCCTCTTCAGCCAGATGAATCCTTTTTCCCTGCATACGCGGTCATATACGTACTGTTCGCCCAATCCCATGGCCGCGGCAAGCTTTTTTGAAGCGCCCCTCTTGTCCTTGATCTCCCTGGGATTCGCGAATACGGAATCGAGATTCAGCGAGACCGCGAGCGGGCTGAAATTCCTGTCGTAGATGGTCCCGCGTTTCGGCTGAAGTTCGATCACCGCTGTGTGTTGTTTCTTGGCGAGAAGCGCGAGGTTATATGCTTTTGCGACCTGGATATAGATGACGCGGATAAGAAGGATGCTTAATAAGATGATAAATAAAGAGAATACAACGTTCAGGCGTGTCTTGTGGGCTCTAGTGTACACGTATAAACAACCCTTGTTTTCGGCGGAAAACTTTTAGGGTATATAGATAATTTCGATTATTTTAAAGGTTTAGCCTGCGCTTCGGGTCCCAGCGCGAACAGGCTCGCCACGCTCTGGCGGACCTTTCCGAAGAACCCTGCCGCGCCGGTATTTCCTATGCCGTAACCCTCAGCACGATAATCCTGTGATGACGATAACAGTATAAGGCGTTCCTTTGAAGGGACCTCCATCTTGATATTTCTTGCCAGGAGCGTCTTTTCCAGGTGCGCCGGAGACTCCAACTGCCTTACATTATATAGCAGAATCTTATTGCGGTCAAGGAGCTCCGAATAGGCCTGCTCCTTGGCTTTTATGTCGTAACTGATCCGTATCAGCGACGTCTGCTGCGTGACATACACGAGCGCGACCGCCGTGATTGATGCCGTCATCATAAGGAACTTATATACCTTCATATCTCCCCTGTCTGGGCGGCGCTTTGCGCCACCTTTACCGCCGCACGCATCTTCGCGCTGCGCGCCCGCGGGTTTTGCTCTATCTCCGCCTCTTCCGGCGTAATTGGCTTCTTGCTCTTCAACTCCAATATATCCTGCGCCTTCGCTTCCTTAAATTTGTTCTTTACTATCCTGTCCTCCAGCGAGTGGTACGATATTACGCATATCACCCCGCCCGGATTCAGCAGCCCTATCGCCTGCCCGAGCGCTTTGTCGAGGGCGGAGAGCTCCTCGTTGACCGCGATCCTGAGCGCCTGGAAGGTCCTCGTCGCCGCGTGCACCCTTCCGTGCCTCATACTGTGAGGCATCGCGTGCACTACTATCTCGACCAGCCTTCCGGTCGTCTCGATCCGGGCCTTCTTCCTTTCCCCGGCTATCGCCGCCGCTATCCTGCGGTGGAACCTCTCTTCGCCGTACTCTTCAAGGATGCGGTCGAGTTCCGCCTCGCTCGCGCTGTTTATAACCTCGGCGGCGTCTTTAGACGACGAGGTATCCATGCGCATATCAAGCGGCGCGTCGCTGCGGAAGCTGAAACCCCGTGAGGCTTCATCCAGCTGCATCGAAGATACGCCTAGGTCGAACAGGAAACCGTCGGCCCCCTTTATTCCGGCGCTTTCAAAGATCGTATCAAGCTCGTCAAACCTTCCCTTGATCAGGTCCACCCTCTCCCCGGGCCTCCCTAATCTCTTCCCCGCTATTTCAAGCGCTTTCGCATCCCTGTCTATGCCGACCAATCTTCCGCCCGGCGAAATGGCGTCCAGTATCGCTTCGGCATGGCCGCCGAGGCCGACGGTGCAATCGACTACCGTCTTACCCGGCGCCGGCTCAAGCGCCTCGAGCACTTCATTCAAAAGAACGGGCTTATGTATGAACTCGCCGATGATCCTTTCAGCCTTTCTCTTCCAGGTCCAAAAGATTCTCCGCGGTCTTCTCGAACGAGGGAGCAGCGTTATCGTAGTACCTGTTCCACTCTTCCTTCGCCCAGATCTCCATCCTGTTCGAGACGCCGACTATCATCAGATCGCGTTTTATCCCCGCATAATCCTTGAGGTATTGCGGGAGCAATATCCTTCCCTGCTTGTCGCAAGCGACATCAGTTGCGCCCGAGAAAAAAAGGCGGTTGAATTTCCTGGAATCCGCCTTTGTAAAAGACATTCCCTTGAATTTCTGCTCGGTAAGCTTCCATTCCTCTTCGGTGAACACGAAGAGGCACTTATCGAGGCCGCGCGTGACGTAGAATTTTTCGACGAAATTTTCCTTGAAGACCTCGCGGAATTTAGAGGGTATGATGATCCTTCCTTTTCTGTCGATAGTATGTTCGTATTCGCCGTAAAACATCTATCATCCCCCCGATAGCGCAGACGAGAAACTTAAGGTTGTGGGCCCTGAAACTTAACAAGGACCGGCTGGACCCTTTTGCTTTGCCTTTCCCCCTTGCGAGGGCTCCCCGACAAAGGCTAATTTAGGACCCACAACCTGATTCTCCACTTTATACCACTTTACTCCACCTAACGGTACAAAGTATACACCCCTCCCCCACCCATGTCAAGGAAAAAAAGGCAAAAAAAGGAGCCATCCTCCGGGGGGACACCCATGTTATAGTGTGTCCTTTTGGACGGCTTCACCCGTAGCTCCTAAATTATCCGGATTGTTTGATTAGCGGTTGGAAGTGAAAGGTGTGCCGCGCTCCGTGCGCTTGATGCCTTTGAGGGCTAGGTCGAGTACAGCGGCAGAGTCGCAGAATTTCTTTGACTCCTCTACGGATATCCTTCCGTCCAGGCAAAGCTTCGCGAGGCACTGGTCGAACGTCTGCATGCCGAATATGCTGCCTTCCTCGATATACTGAAGCAACTCGTTCGTCTTGCCTTCCCTGATAAGGGAGGAGATCGTGGGGGTGCTCAACATCACCTCGCATGCCGGCATCCTGCCCCTGCCTTCCTTTACCGGGATAAGCCTCTGCGATATGACCCCCTTCAGCAGCAGCGATAGCTGCATGCGTATCTCCTCGTGCTGGTGGGGCGGGTAGAAATTGACGATCCTCTCGACGGTCTGCAGCGCGTTAATCGAATGTATAGTGCTGACAACGAGCTGGCCCGTTTCGGCCGCCGTCATCGCGGCCGACATGGTCTCCATGTCGCGGATGTTGCCGATGAATATGACATCCGGGCTCTGGTACATGACATGTTTCAGCGCTTCCAGGTACGACGGCGTATCGAGGCCGAGTTCCCGCTGCTCGATAAGAGATTTCTTGTCCTCAAACACGAACTCTATCGGGTCCTCTATCGTGACTACATGGGACGGAAGGTTCTGGTTTATATATTCTATTATGCTCGCAATAGTCGTAGACTTGCCGCTGCCCGTCGCGCCGGTAACGAGTATGAGCCCCCTCTTCTCGAGCGCCAGTTTGCTTAATACTTTCACCGGCAGGTTCAGCCCTTCGAACGAATCGATCTTGCCCTTGATAAACCTGAACACAGCTCCCGGAAGGCCGTTCTGGTGGAAGATGCTGCCGCGGAACCTGCCCAGCCCTTCGATATTGATACCGAAATCTATCTCGCGGTCCCTGTCGAAGGCCTTCTTCTGGTCAACGGTCAGGACATCATCTATCATCTTGAATAAGTCCTTTTCGGACAGGATGTCCGGACCCTGCGGCACAAGCGAGCCGTCCATGCGAAAATTAACGGGGCCTCCCACCTTGAAGAATATGTCGGAAGCCCCGGAATCCACCATCGATTTGAAGATCGCTTTTATTTCCATATTTTGCGCCGCAGCTTTCTATGGTTCATACAGCGTGATGTTTATGCTGCTCTACATAATCCTTTATCCTCGCGAGCAGGTTTTTCTCCACATCGAGGAACTTCACGCCTACCCTGTAATTCTTGCTCTTCGACGGCCTGCAATACCGGACCTCGCCTATGATCCTGGCCGGCTTATCAAGGTTGAACAATGTGGCATCAAGCTGTATAACGAGGATGGCACCCTTCGGGAGGAATATCTGCGAGATGACGCCAAGGCCGACAACGCTCATATCAACGATAACGGCCTTCTGGGGTTCGCGGATTATGCGGACCTTGTCCTTCATGCAAGTGTCGATCTCGACCATTATGGTCGCGTCTATCCTAACCCTTATGCCGGCACGGCATTCTATGCCCAACTCCCACTCCTTGTAATTTTTTTGGGCAAGCCTGTAAGCCGAGTTCTGTGTCCCCGGCGTATTGATTTGCTTCTGGCCCAAGAGGCCGAAGCAAATCAGCGGGGATGATGATCATCCATCTAGCCCCGGCGTTACCGCCGGGATCAAGCAGCCAACCCGCGCATCCGCCCTTACGGGCTTGGAGCGGACAGCCCCAAGAGATGCGCCTATTTGGCCTTGCTCCGCGTAGAGATTGCCGCGTTTCACTTCGTCCCGGCGTTAAGGCCGTCTGGCCTCCCGCTTGGGATTGTTCGTCACTGTGGCTCTGATCCTCCCCTGCGTATTGATTCACATAGCGGATCAGCAGGGGGACGGGCGTTACCCGCTACGCTGTCCTTTGGAGCTCGGACTTTCCTCTCCCATCTCTGGAAGCGATCATCCGGCCTGCCCAAATCCTGTCTTCTAAAAGAGCGACTCCTGGCCCACGGCCTTATCGGCCAGCCTGTCCGCCCCCTTGTTAAGGGAACGGTCTATATGGTTTATCTCATATTTCTTGAACCCGGACAACAGGTGCTCAAGCTGCCCGTTCAGCACCTTCAGGTCCTTATCCTTTACCTTATATTCCTTTTTCAACTGCTTTACAAGCAATTCCGAATCCGAATTGATTATAACCTCGTCCGCCCTTAAAATCAAGGCCTCCTGAAGGCCGTATATTAGCGCCGTATATTCCGCCACGTTGTTGGTCGTCTCGCCGATATACTTCGATAAGTTCTTTACGGCCTCGCCGTTCTCGTCGCATATGATGACGCCTATACCCGAAGGCCCCGGATTCCCGCGCGAGCCACCGTCGGTATATATTATAAGGCGCTTACGCATCGGGTTCTTTTTCAATATAAAGTATTCGCGCGCAGCTGTCGCAGGTGATCACCTTCTCGTTCATCTTTATCTCATTAATCATCTGCGGCGGGAGGTTCATGAAGCACCCCTGGCACGCATTGTCCTTGACCGCGACGATGGCGGTGCCGTCCCTGCCGGACAACACCTTTTCGTAATGCGCGAGGATTTTCTTATCGACCAGCGCGGCTGAGCCGGCCCTCTGAGATTCGAGGCCCGATATGCGGCTGTCCAGCGAGGATATCTCGCCCTCGACGACCTTCCTGTCCTCGTTCAGGTGTTTCTCGGCGTCGGCAAAAAGCGCCTTCTCCTTTGCGAGCTCTTTATTGAGGGCGTCCGCCTCTTCCATCAGCACAAGTATGTCATCCTCGATGCGGGACTTGTCCGCCTTCTGCCCCTCTATCTCCTGCTGCATCGTCGTGTATTCTTTATTTGTCTTCAGCTGGTACAACTGCGCCTGTAGCTTCCTGACCCCGTCCTCTTTTGCCTGAAGGTCCAGCTCGCGCTGTTTGCGCTTTACCTGATTCGCCTTGATCTTCTCCTCGATCCCCCTGACCGCCGCCTGCTCATCATTGCGGCGCGCCTCAAGGTCCTCTATCAGCTTCGGCTTGGCAGCCCTCTCCCTGCGCAGGCGGAAGATATCGCTGTCGATCGCCTGGAGATTTTTCAGGTGGCCTATTTGCTCTTCAACATTTATCTTTTGCATATGGCGCTCCCGGGGTGTGAGATGGTGGGCGATAAAGGATTCGAACCTTTGACCTCCACAATGTGAATGTGGCGCTCTAACCAACTGAGCCAATCGCCCGGAAATTTGGTGGGCCCAATAGGA
>Ga0265297_10005937_pt1 | contig 18149 bp, 20 predicted proteins | sample Munlanlwell13791_FD_192502 | JGI IMG/M metagenome (GOLD analysis project Ga0265297, IMG submission 192502) | Leachate microbial communities from a municipal landfill in Southern Ontario, Canada - Leachate well 137-91 | ecosystem: Engineered > Solid waste > Landfill > Unclassified | place...
GATAAGCACACCGCCGTCAAGCGTTGCCGTGCGTGAGATTCTCCTTTCGCCTTTCCTGTTTTTCAGTTCCGTATTACGGTCGCCGCTGAATATCCGAGCCCCATCCAGATCAAAAGTAATAGTTGATATCCCGATCATTTTAAATACCCACTAAGAATTTTTGCCCTTCGGCATTGGCCTTTACTTGGATTGCCGCAAGTATTTCAAACATGAATGCCTCCAAATGCGGTTGCAAACCGGCGCCGTCTATTTGGATCATGGCATCGCCACGCTGCATGGCTACTGTTCTCGCCTTGATATTTTCAATTTCGGCATATGTTAAATCCTTCTGCAACAGCAATGCCTCATCGCGACGATGACTTTCCAGGCGCATTTCCTCATATATTGCACTTGATCCGCTACCCGCAGTGGAATATATAGAGATAATACTGGATAGGGTACTTCCTGTGCTGGTGATTGTATTGTTAAGGCTATTAAACACAGCCTCAACGATTTTGGCGTTGGCCTCCACGTTGGCAATATCGAGCTTTGCTTTCCACTCAATACTTTTCTGGATAATGTCCGCGCTGGCTTTGATCTTCGTTTCATCAAGCTTTGCTTGTATTTCGACGATCTTCTGTGCCGGTACTGCATCATCAATTTTTTTTGTTGTGTCTGACAAGTTTCCGGTGTCGGTTCTCGTCTTCGCTTCGACGATGCGTGTTGAGCCGTCGGGGAATGTCGTGATGATCATTCCATAGGCTTTTTCGATGGTGCTACCGTCAGCCTGAACGCCGATGGTGATTTTTTTCGTATCGGGAACCGCGTCGATGCCTTTGTGCAATGTTTCGACCTTCTGCGTGGCGTCCGCTTGATTTGTTACGTCAACTTTTGTCGTCTTTTCGGTCGGCAGGCCGTCGATGTGTTTTTTGTAATCTGCGATCTTTCTTTTCGTAGTGTCAACTGCATCACCTTGCCCGGCAAATGCATCACGCGTTTTCAGTGAAGATGCCGCCAGAGCGTTTTGAGCGTCGTCCAAACCTTTTGATAAAACTTTGACACGTTCTGTTGTGCGGTCAATTCCTTCCTGCGCATCATAGCCAGGGATATAGTCCAACATATTTGCTGCGGCTTCCGCTGCCAGAGCAAACGCTAAAGCAAGCGTATAAATGGCAACCTTGATTGTATTGATGCCGTTTTCTATGGATGATGTGACGATGTTAAAAATCTCTTGCGTGGTTTCCATGTCGAGGCCAAGTGCAAGGATAGCTATACTTAACGGCCCGAATGATTTATACAGGATGCCCAGAGCCATTAAATTTCCGATGCTTTGTTGTGTTCCTTTGTCCAGCCGATTAAAAGCTTCCACCGCGCCTTCAATAACCATAATAAACGGTGCAAATACCTGCCCCATGCCGGAGGTAATGTTGACCAGACTGGCCAGCGTATCAACGACATTCTGAAGCGTTTTTGCCATCTCCTCTCCGCTTGAAACTCCACTGAACAAGTCCTTGATGGCATCGGAAATGCTTTTAAGGGCATCCACCAATTTGCTAAAATCGACCTTAGATAAAGCCTCTGGCAAAGAACCTGCGGCCTTTTTCCCCCAATCGGAAATATCCTTGCTGATACTGTCAAGATACAAAAACAAAGAATCGAACGCACCGGCGTCAACTGAAACTTTAATCCCTTTAAACAAATCAGAAAAAGAACCTGATATTCTCGCGGCCATTGGCTCAAGTTCAGTCCCGATAGATACCATCAATGTCTTTGCTGTGTTAGACAACATCTGGCTTTGATTGCGGAACGTGTTGACCATTTTTTCATACGCGGCGGATGAACTCCCGGCTGATTTGCTTATTTCATCCATAGCATAATTGAAGAACTTCATTCCATCACCGGTCAACTGCATTGCACCATTTAACGCCCGGACTTCGCTAAACAGCACTGACATTTTATCCGCACTGCCGCCTGTGGCTTTCATTACTTCTGCCAGCATTCCTTCGAAGCCTTTGGCTTTTAAAGCCGATGCGCTGAAATCCAACCCAAGAGCCGCCGCCGCTTTTGCGGCCTCAGCACTAGGCTGAACAAAAGTCGTAATAACTCCCTTAACCGCTGTTATGGCTTCGGATGTTTCCATGCCTTTAGCGGTCAGCGTTGATATTGCGCCGGATAGCGCTTCAAACGATACGCCGAACCCGGCAGCGATACCAACAACTTGCCCCATGCTCTGGCCGAGTTGATCAATGGTCTGTTTACCGATCAAAGTTGACGTAAAAAACACATCGTTGAGATGTCCAACATCCTCCACTTTATACCCATAGGCGTTCATTGTTCCGGTCAATAGATCAACAGTGGTATTGAGATTGGCGTTGTTGGCAACGGCTAGTTCTTCGGACTTCCGCATAAAGTCTAAAGATTCAGTCCATTTAATTCCTGCCTGTGCGGCTGTGTAGAGTGCGCCATTGATATCGGCCATTGATTTGACGGAGGTTGTCGCGTAATTTAAAACATCGCCACGGTATTTTTCAAGGTCTTTCCCGGATGCGTCAACGGACGTTGAGATAAGCGCAAATGATTTATTAAATTCGCTTGATTCTCTAATAGCCAGAGCCATGCCGCCGATTACCAGCGCGACAAGAGCAGCGTCGAGTTTCAAGACGGATGTGCCTGCCTGTGCGAGAGGTTCGGCCATCTTCCTGGCGGAGGCGTCAAATTTGTCAAAGTCGCTTTCGATATTACCGATAACGCCGGAAAGCTCGTTTTTCCCACCAAATATGATTTCTACCGTTTTCGATAAATCCGCCATTATTGTTGCCTATTTCAAAGATTTATAATATTTATCCCACAAATTAATTTCCGCGTCTGTGAGGAAACCCTGCGGGAATATGTCGGGCCGTATCTCGTATAAAAAACGCCCTCTTTGATGCCCTAATGCTAAACCGGCCCGGATGCTGGCGTCTCTAAAGAGGGCTTCGGTTTTCCCGGCATTTGCCCCTGACCGGTCAATTCCATAATCTTGTTGGTCAACTGATAGAACTCAACCGGGTACGTCTCGCACAACTTAACGGCCAGGTCTCGCGTGCATTCAGGGTCAACCGACCCAAGGACAAGATGCTCAATGCGTTTGGATATATCTGCGGGTGTGTCTTTAGTCAGCCCAAGCAATTCCTTGACGGCTGTTTCCTTTTCTTTGGACACATCCGAGGATAAGGCTGCCAAGATTGTCGCCATGTTTTTGCTTCTGTCAGCGGCTTCATTGGATCGTGCGAGTTCCTGACCGGTCAGGCCCCTGACCGTCCAGACGGCCTCTTCCCCTTCGGAGAAAAAGTCGCGGAGGTCAGGAACGGAGACTGGGAAAGTCCGTTTGACAAATTTAGTTTTTAAAAACTTCTTTGCGTCAAATTTCATAGCTTTATCCGATCACGTCTTGCGCGGCTTCTTCTGAACTGATTGTGCAAGCCGCTGAAATCTGATCACCAGATGGGAATGTCCGGGTAATGCCCAGTATCCCCTGGCACAGCACATAAGGCGTTGAACTGTCTTTATCCTGGTAAAACCGGAACCAGAGATTTGCGCCTTTCAATCCGATCAATCCATCGGAAATACCGTCTTGCAGGTAAGCGGTGAAGCTGCCCTGATTGAGCGTAGAGGACGAACTTCCCAGTGTCGTTTGGTAAATCTGCTTGGAGGCCACGGAATAGCTTGTTTCCGGCGGCACAAAGGCGTCGCATTTGGTGATTTCCGTAAACTGCGGTTCGTAGTATTGAGCATAAACCGCTTTTGCCTCGAAAGCGACATTGTCTGCGGTATGAATCAGCGGGAGGGCAGCATTGAACTTGATTCCTGCATTCCCGATGGTGCCAGAGGCAACATTGGCGCGTTTTTCTTCCCAAGTCGGGTAGTCGTAGCGTTCCGTGTGCGTCCCGACAACCTGCTTGATTTCCGTAGATGCGATTACCGCCGTTGCCGATGCGCTCATCCATACCTGCCCGATTTCGATTGAGTCAAGCGGAATATACGGAGGCCCGCCATCCGCGCCGCGTGTCGTGGAAAAAGAGGTTCCTGCCGTGCCCTCAACAACCACAATCGTCCCTCCGGAATTGATGGTAATGGAATCCTTTTTGTAAGGCGCAACCGGTGATGCTGCCGGGCGGACTACCAATACGTCCGTATCTGCAACAATCGTGGTTTTAACGCCAGCCAAATAACAAGTCCCAGCCGACACATCGACGGCCTCTTTTGTCAGACTGACAGCGGGGGTGATAACGCACCCCGTGACCAGCCCATTCGGTTTCACGTCCGGCTTATACCCGGATTTGTTTGACCACAAAGTATCGGAACTCCGAAAATCTTTATGGTCGCCCTGATCTGTGAGCGCGACAAACGCCACAACATCCTGTCCTGATTCGTATTGCAGTTTTGCGTTTTCTGCCGTTGCCATTTTAAATCCTCCTAAAGTTGTTTAATTTCGACCGATTGTAATATACTGGAACCAGATAACCGGCCCAGAACTCGCCATTGCCGATTATTTTCGGCCTATCAATACATAAGTTGAATTTTCGGATCCGCAATCTTCAACCGTCCTCCAGTGCTTCAGCATCTCTTCAATCCACCAGTCTTTCGGCTTGACCGTAAGATGCAAAACATCGTTGATATATCGCCCGAAAAAATCCCTGACACCACAAATCAGGAAATAACAGCAATCAACTTTCTTTTTGATCGCGGAGAAAGAAGGATTAACCCAGACAGTCGGCACATGCTCCATGACATCCCCGCAAAAACCAAATTCACAACACGGAATTTCGTCCGGCATTAAGTGAATTGGCGACACAAAGAACCGATGCCCAAGGGATTCTTTGGCTTCCGGGGAAAGTGAATGATCCGTGATGTCCATCATCCAGACATCATGTCCCTGCTTGTGCATTGTGAGCGCGTTCATGCCTGTTCCGCATCCAAACTCAATCACGCTGTGTTTTCCCGTGAAACATTTATCCATGAACTTTGTCACACGCTTCGGGCCGCCCCAGACCTTGTAACCCGGGTAATCCCACATGCGGTCATATTTTGATTTTTCCTGATCAACTAATGTTGACATCTATTTCCTCAAATCCCATTGCGGCTTGAATTGCCGCTCTGTTGTGTCCGTCGTATAATCTGACAATATTACCTTCCAGCTTGCCCACGGGAGCGAGTTTACATCCGTCGAGCATGATACTAAGGGCAGTTTCAATCTCGTAGTGGACGCGATTATTGACGGCTTCTTTGACATATTTTTTGTCATGGTCTGAGAGCTTTTCCGGTAACTGTTCGCCCTTTGACTCGTAAACTTTCTTTACATATTCGCCGGTCGTGATATTTCTGACGCCAGTCCAATATTGATCGAAATGATTTCTAAATAAAATGTCTTTGGCTTTCTTCCTGTTGCCATGCACCAAAGCGAGATAAGCCTGATATTCAAACGTATCAAGAAGCGCGTCGCCCCGGTGATGGATGATGTTTTTGACGTTTACTAACATGACACACCCCTGAATAAATAAAGCGGCCCCATAGCCACATCCGAGAATATATCCGGCTCGCGCCCATGCCATTCCGTGAACTGTTGCCGGGTTACACCGCGCCCCCTGACATTGACTTCCGGGCAAACGATAAGAACGTTATCAGCAATGCGTTTTGCTTCGAGAAATGCCTCCCGCTCAACAGGCTTCAGGTGATGCCAGACGCGCAAAGCGACGATTACTTTGTAATGTTTCTCAATCGGCCATGGTAATATACGGAGGTCGTGATTGATTGTCGGCTTGTAATCGTAGCCGGTGATTCTGAACTCGTCATTGTCAAAGTCCAGCGTATCAGAGCCGACAACCAGCGATGCCCCCAGCGTTCCGATTTCCAGAACGTCCGCCGGATTGTCAATTCTCATTGAGCGGATAATGTCGATTGTCATTTGATGATACGGCCAGCGGTCGGCGTAATTGATGCCCTTTGCAGTCCAATGGCCGTTTCCGGTCTTGACTACATTCTGGACGTATTTTTCATAATTGATGAACTCAAGCATTCAACCAATCCTCATCAGGTGCGCCCAACAATTCCATAGTCCACCCGGACATTGAGCGGACGTTATCTTTTACTTTGTCGATGTTCTTCTTCCAGCCGTCCCGGAAAAACGCATATCCGTTGCCTTTGGCGTTTTCGCCTTCAAGCGGACAGCCACACAGGATGATCTTTTTATAGCCAATCCCCAGAGCGGCTTGAACTCCCAAAAGTGCAGATGATCCGGTTGGCTTCCAATATTCCATGATATAATCGGCCTCATGCGTATCATTGGCGGCGTTATGCTTGATCACCTTGTAGTCAATATTCCCCCCGGAGGCTTTGCGCCGTTCTTTTATTGCTGGTATTTCATCCGGGTGAAACGTTGCCATGTACTCAATCCTTCCAAGATATTTATCAACCGCGTCAAGGCCGATAGCCATGTAATCATAATCAGCTTTTGGCGCGTTTTGCATGTCGTCTTTGAGACAGGGCGCTGCGCCTATCACCATCAACGGTTTCATTGTGCCGACGGATCTCCGATCTTTGTCCAATATGTGACCATAAGGCCGATGGATGCCCCGGTAACGAGTTCGTTTTCTTCGGTCGGGTTTCCCAGCCCGCCTTCTGTGTAGATGATGCTTTCAGCGTAAGGTGGGTCGTATGTCACCGGCGACGTGGCTTTCGGCCGACGACGATCCCATGTCTGCGAGGTGAAGCATTTAATCAGGTCGCCTAAAATCAATTCCGAATAAACCGACGGGTCTGTAGAACCGAAAGCGGCCAGGCCATCGATCTTAACCGGCATGACGTGTTTCACTTGCCCGTGCATGTAGGTCGCCGTCTCCACCTGTGGAATAATGTTAATGCAAGGCGTTTCATTTGGAGAAACTTTGGACCGTGAACGATATGCCTTCAACCCGATGCTCGTGGAGTAAGTCGTCGGCTTGATGACGGCGGCGCGGGCGATTAATTCCAAAATGATAAGCTCTCTTATCGTTGACATTATTTCACCGCCATCTTGACGGTCAGGCCGTCATTCTCAATAACCGATGCGACTGTGTAGGTCACGCTATCAACAAGAAACGTCTCGCCTTTTTCAGGAGTCCTGCCGATGTCGGCGAACAGGCATTCAATCGTTTTGCCGGTCATCCATGACTGCGTATCAAGGTCAGGCTGCATATCAACCGCTATGGATAAAAGGACGTAACAAGTCACCGCCGCCCCGGTGGCAGGCGTAAACGTGGCTGACTCGCCCATTGTGGCGAACATATCAACCAGGTCTGTCTTGAGTTGCGTCCTTAATCCCATATATCCTCTGTGGTGATAGGTATTCCCATCTCATCCCTTAGCAGGCGCGTTTCTTCGTCTCTGATAGGCCGCTCTGTTGTATCGCCCGCGTAAGCAGGCACAAGATAAACGTCGGCGGCTTCTGGATTGATCAATGTCGGCGCATCGCTCATAATTACCTCACGCTGTGAACGTAAACGCTGTAAGCTGTGTCAAGTGTCTGCGTGGGTGTGAAACGTAACGTCCCCACCAATGCCTCAATGGTCAGGATTTTAGAGACATCCTGAGAAAGTCCGGTCAATAATACCGGAGAGCCTTCAATCTCCATGAATACATTCGCTCCAGACTGGCACATCTCAATTTTGAGTGAGCCTGCGGACGGCTTTGACGGAACTTCGATTGTCACCTGATGCCGGGTCATATACTCCGAGCCTTCAAGTGAGATTGTCTGCGGGCCGTCTGCGGCTTCTTTATCCGTGATGCTGTTCTTGATTTGATCGTACATTTTTCCTCCGTTTCTTCCCCAGCCACCGCCCTAAGACGGCAGCCAGGGGAGGGGAAACGATTAAGCGGTGATGTTGCTCATGAGATAACCAGCTCCGGTGAACACAAACGCCTCATCCACGTTATGACGGACCCGGATGATATTGCTGCGGGTCTGATCTTCACGATAGCTTTCAACGTTCAGGTTCGAGGGAGAGTCGCCAGTCCACAGGAACGTCCGGCCCAGAGACGGATCGCGCAGGTCATTACCCATTGCGACTTTAGCCAACAGGACATATTCATCATCCCAAATGTCTGCCAGGGTAAAGGCTGCGCCTTTCTTTTTGCTGTCGTAGATCGCACCGCCGACAAGCACTTTGTCCACACCGAAGTACTGCGCCAGCAAGTTCTTTTTGGCTTCGCGGGTTCCGTTTTCAACCGGATTGGTGTAGCGGAAAGCGTCGAGGATTTCTTTCGCTCTTACGAGGTTATTGAAAACCTTGATGCTCATTGCCATGACATTCGGAACCAGTCCGCTCGCGGCCCGCATTGCTTCTTTCGCGGTTTCTACGTCTGCCAGCGGCGTGCAGGTGGCTACGGTTGACCATTCCGTGCCGACTCCCGCTGTGTTGGTGATGTTTGATGTGTTGAACAAAGCTGCCGCAATGCGTTTTTCCTGTGCGCGTAACAGGATGTCAACGGCGCGGGCGTTTGCAACTACTTCGCTGTCAAAATATTTCGCGTACAGAGCCGCTTCCACGTCGTCGATCTGCTCTTCCCATCCGTACTCTTCACAGGTGTACGTGCCAGTCTCAAACTGCCAATCAGACCGGGCATAATTCCCACGGGCGGCGCGTTTGACGGCCGGCATTTTCAGCAAAGATTCAATGGGAATTTTCGGGTAATATGCCGACTTTTCAGCCACCTGAAAAATGGGCATGAGTTCGAGACCGATAAAGCCCCGGTCTGCCGCGTTGATATAATATTCATACGCCAGCGACGCGAGGTCACTGCGCAAATCGGTTGTTGCTGATGTAGGTCTTGCCATTTGTGTATCCTCCTATTGAGTTAATGTTAAGCAGTCAGGCACTTGCGCGTGACTTCGAGCCAAATTCCAGCTAGGTAAAAATCAACGTCGCTGCATTCGCCATCGGTCGGGTGCAGTACCAGCGTCAAAGCGGTCGGAGCTGCGGGTGTGTCACCCAGAGCGATTGACAGAGTTTTTTCCTGCAAGTTGGTGGACGCGGCAAATTCGCCGGACGTTCCGCCGCAATTCGTATCAGCGGATACAGCCTCGCCAACAACGTCAAAATAAGCCTCAACGGTGAAGGTCGGAGTGTTGGCCGGAGAAGCGGCGGCGGGACAACCGAGCAAGTGAAGAACTGCGGCTGCGCTGTCGTCGTAATCCTGCGGCAGAACAAAGTGAGCCACGATGTCGTCGGGCGTGGCGTTGGCCGTCCACTGAATGACGGAAGACTTTGCGGAAATCTGTGCAATTCCCACACTGGCCGGAGAAGCGGCGTAAGCGGTCAGAGCCGTTCCGTCTTCTTTGCTGATTCTGTCAGGAACGATGGTATATTGAGCGGTTTTAATGCCTCTCATGATTTCCTGCGTGGCCGTTTCAACATTAGTTCCGGTGATGATGGTAAGAGCGTCGGCGATGGACACATTGGCGGCGGAGGTGGATTTAACACCCCACGGGCAGACTTCAATCACGTCGCCGGATGCTCCAGCGGCTTCAACAGCAATGCCCTGAGCCGATCCGGACGATGCGTCGGAGATTTTACCATCCGCGGCGCCATAAAGGACTGTCCCTCTGGCAATGGCCGAGTCAACAGTGCATTCCATTTCGATCGTGCCGGGATAGTTGTTCAGTTTGCAGGCGACTTCGTTGCCATCGGTCGCTGCGTATTCGGTGACACCAATATAATCTTCACCGGCGTCGGCGTAAACCACTTCGGGCGGATCTGTGGTAGTTGCGGGAGATGCCGTCATAACCTTAACCCGTCTATGTGCCGCTAAATCTTCACCGGCGATAAATGTTTTGATCTCTTTAACTGTTGCCATATCTTTTTCCTCCTATCGCGCGTTGATGCGCTTCAAATAATCTTTGTGTAAATCTTCGTGTTCCGTTGCGACTTTCATAATCGCTTTACCGCGTGAAAGTCCTTCTTTCGTGAGCCGGTCAACCGCCGCCTCAAACGTGTCTGCGTTTTCCTGTGATTCGATAGGCGCGACTGGTGCGACTGCGCCGTCAATCATAGCCTGTGCCTGGGCTTCCTGGCGGGCTTTGCCGGCAAGGACAATTCTTTCCGCAACCTGGCCGGATGTGCTGATACCGTCGGCAATGGCGTCCGCGACGATCTTCTCGTTTCCGGCTGTTGACAGCTTCTGAATTGCAATGATCCGCTCGCGCTCTGCTTCTGCGCCGGATTTCATGCCTTCCTCTTTGCCCTGTGCTTTCCCAATTTCGATTCCTTCGTTGCGTCCAGCCGACCGGCCCTCATCAACGATTGACTGAAACAATTCGGGATGTTTCACCTGAAACTCTTCTTTGTTCATATTGAACTCCTTTATTAATTGATTTGCTGTGACTGTAATATTTTGGATTCCGTCAACAAGTCCGACTTCCACCGCCTGCTGACCTATAAATATTTTGCCGTCCGCTGCCGGGAGAATGTCCTCAACCGAGTCCTTGCCCCTGTTCGCTGCGACGGATTGAACGAAAACTGAATAAATGTGATCGACTTGTGACTGAATATATTCGCGCCCTTCGACTGTCAGCGGCGCGTGATTCGATGCAATCCGCTTGTAAGCTCCTGCGGTGATTTCCGTCCATTTTTCACCGAACTGCTTATCTTGTTCGGAAACATCAACATGAGTAGCCACAACACCGATTGAACCGACGGATGTAGTGTCATTGGCAATGTAAATCTTATCAGCAGCGGATGCTATCCAGTACGCCGCGGAGGCCATAATTCCATCACCCACGGCAACAATGCTTTTGCCATTTCCGCGATGTGAGCCGATCTTTGCGACAAGCTCCTGCGTGCCGTCAACGGTGCCGCCGGGCGAGTCAATCGCTAAAATAATATCGTGGACTTCAGTGTCAGCCATTGCCATGTCAATCTGGTTTCCAATGTCGCGCATTGACGAACCGCCGAAAAGAGAAGAGAAAAACGATCTTGTCTTTGTCAGCACGCTGTCAATCGAGATAATCGCCACACCGTCCTTAACTTCGTAAATATTCATTGCCGGAGATGCCGCATTTATGGATTTGATGTCGATCTTATCCCCGCGCATGTGCGTTTGATAAATATTCCTTATTTCCTGCATCTTGTCGGGTTGGATCGCCCAGGGCGACGTTAAAATATCAAGTATCTTCAAGATCATCCTCCTTGTCTGGCGCACTTTCAATCGGAGCGGGCGCGTTGGCCGATTGGACCGTCTGCCACATGCCCGCCGCTTCCATAAGCCTGCGTTCCTTAATTATCCGCGGATAGTTGCGCTCAAAATCTCCGCCGGTCAGTAAAACTGTCTCTTCATCCAGAGTTGACAGTCCCAAATTGAGCCGCTTTTCCGAAGCGTTGACTTCTTTCATCGGGTCAATCTGGCCGGGTGCGTCGCCGATCCAGATAGTGCCGCAATATGCCTGTCTGGTTTTGATGTCGTCGAAATATCCGGGTGCGCTGATGCGGCCAAAGGCCACGGCCTCCGTGAGCCAGTTTTCATAAACCGGCTGGCAAAAATGCTGCTGCAACCATGCCCGCCGACACCGGAAGAAACGCCACGACTCCAATAGAGCCGCCCTGCTTGCGCTGTAAGAGGATGAGAAATGCCTAATCAACACTTCATATGGGATTTCGAGAGCCATCCCGATCTGACGCAATATGGCGTTCACGAATGGGTCGAAAGCCTCGTTTGGCCGCCCCGGATTCGCCGTCGAGATTTTTTCTCCAGGCGCAAGACCGACAATGGCCCCGTTTCCGAGTTTATAATCTTCATCCGAGCTGGTGGCGGCTGTTTCAGTTACCGGGTTGAACGCCGGTATAGGTAAGTTTTGACCGGTTTCCGTTTCGACAAAGACGGTGAACATCCCAGATATGACGGCGGCCATGAGTTCGGCTTCTGTATAGCGTTCCAGTTGTTTTACAGATTCGATAACCGGAGCGAGATAAGGGACACCGCGGGACTGGCCCGGACGTAGGACATTGTAAAGGTGAATGACATTGCGGAGGCCGGTTTTACTATTAAAGGCTGGCAGTAAATCCCATTCCGCGCCGCTCTGATATACCGCGCCGGGGTGCTGCCTCAAAACGTGATAAAAAATAGGGGCGCCGTAAGCGTCTTTTTGGACACCGCCGGAAAGCAATGCTGTATTACGTAAATTGTTTTTATTGGTTACACGGTCGCCTTCAATGAGTTGTATTTTCAACAGGTAAGGATTAAGGCCGCGCTTAAATCGTGTCATGAGCGCGAAGGCGTCGCCGTTTTCCAGTGTCTGCCGGAAAGCAAGCGACTGAATGTCATTAAAGGTCAGTGTGCGGGCGCAATCGCATTCCTGGGACTCTGCCCAAGCTGCCCATTCCCGCTCGACTTCAGATTCCCACAATTCCGCCTCGTCGTCTTCCATCCTCAGATATTCCCGGTCAATTCGTGATTGTAATTTCAAACCGGTTCCTACGGTATTATTGACGACAAGCGATATCGCGCCGGTGGCTATCGGAGAATTTCTCGCAAGATCACGAGAACGTGAACGGAGTTTTTCAAGATCGGATAAAATGGACCTATCGGCGTCGGTATTTCCAGTCAGCCATGATGATAAAGATCGTTTTGTGTTCGATGCCCCGTTGTAACCACCGACAATGGCCATTGCAGCGCGGGCTCGTATCCGCTTTTGTGCGCGTATCGGGTCAACGTATCTGATTGCTCGATCAATAAAGTTCTCACTCATACCGGCGTTGCCCCCCTGATAACGATTCCAGACCGGCCATTGGAAAGCTGCGAGACTTTCTTTCCCCAGTATTCAATTTTATCAGTGATTTTCCCGGCATCGGCACGGGTTAGTGAGCTTTGTCCATGTCCGTAAGATTGGCCAGTAGCGACTGCCGCATCTGCGGCTAGCCATAAGGCGAGTTGTGATTCGGCTTGAGCTAATGTGATGGCTGGCATTTTCCCCCCGTTTGGAGGCATTATAAGGCCAGTTTTGGGCTGAAAGCGAAAAAGAGGGTTAAAATAACATTAAAATGACCAAAAAAAACGTAAAAATGGCAATAAAAAGCTTGACAAGGTGTTTTTTAGTCTGAATTTTCTGGGATTTCTTTCATAGTTTTCCGGGTTAAAGTGATGAAATAATCGTCCAAATTCTTTTGGTGCGCATACCAGCGGCTATTGATTGAGACGGCAGGCATGCCAAGTTTTACAAATTCATAAAATGCCGGTTGAGCAATCCCCAAATAAGCAAGAATTTGTTCACGCCCAACCAATAATCCGCAATCTTTCACCATATAGCAACCCCCGCGCTGTGAACCTTTCGGGCTTTAGGAGCGACAAGGTTCGGTGAATTGACTCTCCCACGAAACAAATTGACGCCACCGCCCACCCATTGAGGCTGTGCCAGTGAGACGGCCAGCACTTCAGCATCAAGTAAATGGTTGTCTTTCCTGATCGCAACCCATTCCTTCTGGCCCACCTTGTTCATCCGCTGTTCTTCAGCGGTTATCTGCCGGAAATAGTCAACAGATGTATCTTTATGCAAATACAGAGCATTCGGCCCCTGATCAATGGCCTGTTGCAGGCCATAATAAATATGCTCTTTCATGGCATCGGTGTTGATCTGGATTATCCTGAACCAGTTCGGCAATGCTTTGCCGGACGGCGTAGCCATGAGCGGCTCGCCTATCTTGAAACGGTTTGACAGTGTTGTCGAACTTCCCTTCGTCCCAAACAGTTGCGGGCCGCGTCCATAGTGCTTGATTATCCACCAGTAGGCCGCCTCTGTCATGGACACATCGGATTCTTTAAGCTTCGTTCCGCCCGTGTCGCGGGCAACTCTCCAAATCGGCAGAGATCCGCTTCCATCGGCGTAAGGGTAAGTGGTGTTAAATATCAGATTGTCCAAATCTTCTTCGGTCGGCAAAAATCCATAGTGAATAAGCCATGAGGTCATGTCATTCGCCCATGCCCGGACGACGAACCAGTAGCCCTGCATCTGCTGATCGACCCCACACGTCAAGGCGACAACATTGGCCGGCAAGGTCTGCGGTTCAAGACCGCACTTAGCCTTAAGTAGCTGTTCGGAGTTTCGCCCTAGAACAACCTGCTTCCAGACTTCCCCCATTGATGTATTTGTCCAGACTTTCAGCGTTTGCGGATCGTCCTTTGAGGTATAGAACTTTTCGGCAACCTGGCTGAATGATACCCACGGAGAATAAAGCTCGTTTATCCAGAACCCGGCAACCTTGCGGGCGCCGGGATTATCTTTGCGCCATTCGCCTTTGGCAACCATCCGGGCCTTGTCGGTGTCGGTGATGATCTTCTGGCAACCCTCGCACTCGTAATGAGCGTTCCACGGTTCGCCCTTCGGCCATTTAACCTGCTTGAAAGTTAAAAGTTGGTATAGTCCGCAATGAGGACACGGGACATAATACCGGCGTTGATCGGATGTCTTAAACTCCTGTTCAATCCGGCTTGTGCCTTCATCCGTGGGCGTTGAGAAAATGCCAATCTTGCGGTTCCAGAATGTCGTCGTGCGTTTCGCCGCCAGTGAAATCGGATCGCCTTCAGTCCCAGCGGATGCCGGGAAAGCGTCAACGTCATCACACAGCACAACACGGATAGGACGCGACCGCAAAGACGCCGCGGAGTTCGCCCCGGCCACGGTGATATGGCCACCGTAAAAAGCTTTGTGAGTCACAGTGTTATCACCATCGCGAGCTTTTGTACCAGCCACTTTTCTTTTAAGGCAGGGCGTGTCACGTATCATCGTTGACAGCCTGTCCTTGCTCCACGACTTTGCCACGTCAATGGTCGGCTCTACAACAAGGATAGGCGACGGGTCATAATCAATAAAAAAGCCGATCAGGCAGTTAATACATTCCGTCTTGCCGATCTGCGCCGACGACTGAACCACAACCCTCTCGATTGCCGGATCGCTGAAGGCATCCATGATCCCGCGCTGATATTCAGCCCTCGCTGTGTACCACCTGCCCGGCTCCGCGCTTGCCTCTGGGCTTAGCATCCGGTTTCTGTCTGCCCAATCGCTTACGCTTAGTATCGGCCTTGGCCGCATCAAACTTAGCAGTTCCCTTATTGCTGGTATTACGAGCGATTTGTTCAAGGTCAGGATTGGACATTTCGTTTTTGATTTCAAAGATCATCCTTTCGGTAACAGCCTTAATTTCTGGGATTGACAACCCATAGGACAGAGGTGGAAGTTTTGACGGAATAATATCGATCTTCTTGACGATGTTTTCCAGAACGCCGCCCCACATCTTTTGAGCAAAGGCAGTATCAAGCAGTTCACCACGAGCTTTTTTAAGTTCGAGCTCTTTCTTGTCGGCGTTTATCCGCGTCAGCCTGGTGCGCTCGTCCGTCAGCGACAAGCTCCCGTTGCCCTCTGCAAGCTTCTGGTAGTAACAGGCAAGAGCGGTCATGGCCGCCATCGGGTCGGTGACTTTCCCCCCTTTGGCGAGTTTCGGGACTTTGCCCTCTTCAGCGAGTGTCCGATAGCGCCGGGACTTCATTTTCAACCCCTTGCTCTCCCAGTACGAGACAAATTTTTCGAGTTCTATTTCAGCGGCCATTTTACCTCCTACGCTTTATTTTTGGAGCGTGACGGATTCATAAATCCAAACAACCGGAATGATAAAATTATATTCCCTTAATGAATTACAACAATTTTCTATTGTCGTGCCTGTTGTCGCAATATCATCAAATATGATAATGTTTTTGCCTTGCACATTGTCGCTTAAAGTGGCTTCCTTTCCCTTGTAATTGTGAACATTCCTAGTTTTTTTTATATTAGGATTGAATAGTTCGCACGAAATAATTCCTAATTTGTCCGCAATTCTATCAGCAAGTAAACCGGCAAAATAATAATTATTATCTAAAGAATGCCCACGCGGTGCCGCCGTGCATACTGAATGGCAATCAATAAACTTACCAAATAATTGCGTAAGTAAATCCGCCGTTTCACCGGCAATAGCTTTTATAATTTCGATATCAATATCTGCTTTAATGTTTTTGATGGCAGTTATAGCGTTTTTTTTATCATTATTAAAGCGTCGCACTGATAAAAAACGACACGCCCGTGTTTTGTTTATTGCAGGATGATACACAGAGTAGTTATTTAATAATTCAATGTTTTCACCCCCAGACACAGATGAATTAATACTTTCCTCCTTCAGCCAATCCGCCGGCAAATCGATCCCCCAGTCCTTCAGAGGTTCATCACTCCAGTTGTTTGCAAGTAAATCAAAATCAAATTCACCGAAATTTTCACCGTTATCCTTAACAACGATTTCCCGTTCCTGTTCCGGCGTTAAGCCGCTCATGACGATAACCGGCACTTCCGAGTATTTCAGTTCTTTGGCCGCCCTGAGCCGCATGTTCCCGCCCATCACGATCAAGTCGCCCGTCCTGTCCGAACATATGCACGGACGAGCATCAAACAAACGTGGGCAATCCTTGAGCGATTTAACCAGTCTTTTGAAATTCGCATCACGTATCAGGCGCGGATTGTCTGGATTCGGCTTTAATTTGCCTATCGGTAAGTAGATTATTTCATGTTTCACGCTTTCCTCCTATGCCTTGCAAGGTTCTAAAAAAATGACGTAGCTAATAAATAAACGTGGTTAGAATGACCCATAAGCCACTAGAATCAAAATAAAACTTACCCTTTTTTTGCCTGGCGCATCATATAGTCAATCTGTTCCGTCAATGTCGCTTTCCATTCCGCGTTGAATAGATTAATCCCGATTTGATGAAACGGGAATATTGATTGGTACTTCGGCCGGCTCACGAATATCATAACACGTATGAGCTTTTTCCCACGCAGTTTGTAAATACCTGGCCTCATTGTGTAATATTGTTTTTTTGCATACAGATATTGATAATTGATTTTCCTTTTTGATTTTGCCCTTCTGTTAGCCACATAACCTATTTCAGCGAATGCTCCGAGATAGGATAGGATTTGCACTATTTGGCTTGGGCGCATGTTACCGTAGGCATCAAAATCAGCCCCCTCCGCGGGGATAGCGTAATCATTGGCGTCCATTATTCCTTTGGCAATTAACGCTTTTTCAAAGCGTTTATGGGTTCGTTGTCCGCCGAATATCTGCGGCCCCAAGAACTTTTCAGCCTGTGAGCCCTTTCCTGGGAATATCCTTAGCCAAACTTTAGCCTCCAGTGCGGCAGGTGTAGCCATTTGCACATACAGGGAATTAAGGACAAACGGAACAGGCCGATCAAATACCTGCGTCATCGTGGCGACTTGTTTTTTTTTGGATTGTGTTGCGATGCGGGTCAGCGCTTTTGCCACTGCCATCGGAGCTTCTTCCCTTAGAATCCGAGCCGCTAATAGTGCCTGATCAATTCCTTTGACAGTAATTGATGTTTTCATTGTTCAATTATCCCATAAAAACATACCATGTCAAGTAGTTTGTCGGCCTGCTGCTTTTTAGCGCCTTCTAGGGCATCCTCCCGCGAAATTCAGGCATTGCTGCACCAACACATCACGCCTCTCCACAGTACGCCACCCTTACTTCACGACACGAAACTCGGCTTTACCTTTACCTTGCGACACATTGCTAAACAAAACCAATACTTCACCGCACATCACGCCGCATCACCTCACGTTACCTTCACATTACCGTGACATTACCGTACAACACCGCCACCCAACACTACATTACCACCACGCCACCCTACCACACTCGACCGTACCTTACCTTCACCGCACGCTACCACACACCACCAAACAGCACCTTTGCTTCACCAAGTAACCTATATTACTAAGAAATTTCCGTAACCACCGTTGCGAAACTGCCCAAGTCCCATAAGCTTGCCATATTCAAACAGGCGCATGATGACCGCTTCTGTGACCTCTTTGTGAGGCAATAAAACAAGCACAAATTCAAGCTCCTTGCCGGCCTTGATATAGTCGCTTCGTGCAAGCGTCACACGAGGCCCCTGCATGGTCATCGCACGCAACGGACGTTCAATATAACCATCTGGGTCTTTCTGCCCCAAGTATATTCGCCGAGGGTTGACGAAAACATAATTGTCAATTTTTGACCGTAATGCCTTGATTTTTATCTCATCTTTCAGCACATTGCCGGCGTTCTTGATGAAGCCCTTCACGAGAT
>Ga0265297_10005939_pt1 | contig 18129 bp, 15 predicted proteins | sample Munlanlwell13791_FD_192502 | JGI IMG/M metagenome (GOLD analysis project Ga0265297, IMG submission 192502) | Leachate microbial communities from a municipal landfill in Southern Ontario, Canada - Leachate well 137-91 | ecosystem: Engineered > Solid waste > Landfill > Unclassified | place...
CCTGGAAAACGACATCTCTGGAATCGATATGCTTTATCGGTGTCTTTCTGCCTGTTTTATCCATAGGGTAATCTTCTTTATGTTCGATCATATCCTGATATATCAGTTCCAGAAGGTCGACTCCACACTCATTATATGTCATAGAAATTACATCGGTGGAGACCCATACATTGGTGCTGGGGTAACCTGTATCGGGATAAAGCTGATATCCATATTCTATGTCTTCATCAAGCATTTCCATTGACTTTAAAACAATATTCTTCTGGATATCTGTAAGGTCCTGAGTTCCTGTTTCGGTTCCGTTTTCTTCTGCCTCTGCTTCCGGAATTTCTTCGATCACGGCAGTATCCTCACTTTCGGTAAATCCGGATTCCGAATTCCCGGAAGTTATATCAAGGGTCAATTCTGAGATAGGGAAATCTACTGCAGAAGAAAACAATTTTTCAGGCAGTTCGGAAACTTCTTCTGTATGGCATGCTCTCAGAGCGAGTAACTGTATTATGGCTATGACCGCAACTACATAAATAAAATACCTGTAGCTTATGCTTTTAATATATTGCTTTTTTCTGATTCTTTCTTCCATACCCTGATATATTATATTAAAAGACGAATAAAATTAAGAGGGTAAACATATTTTTAAAGTGGAAAGTATCTCAGAATTATTGTAATATAGTAAAAATTAGAAATTCCCGGTTTAAATATCAATAAATATGAGATTGGGGGGAGGGAAATGCCTATAAAACAGCTGACAGTCTTTCTGGAAAATCAAACTGGCCGGCTGGCAGAGGTTGCAAAAATTTTAAAGGACCGTGATATAAATTTGCAGGGATTTTCTACGACTGAGGCAAGAGATTATGCAATCCTGCGGTTGATGGTATCTAATGTAGAATCGGCACGAAAGTTACTCAAAGAATCCGGCTTCACCACTCACCAGGCCGATGTAATCTGTGTTGAGATTCAGGATAAACCAGGTGAACTTTATGAAATCCTTGATATTCTGGCAAAGGAAAGTATAAATATAGATTACATATATGTTATTTCAGGATCCAGGATTGTTTTAAGTGTTGCCGATATTTCAAGAACCGAAGAGATCCTGATTGAAAACAATATAAAAGTTTGCACCAGTCAAACTAAATAATCCGGTAAGATAAAAAAATTTCCTTCGGATATTCCTTTCAAGATTATTTAAAATCAATATCGCCACAAAAAATTCTTATTTTCTTTATTTTTTTCTTGACAGCAATTTTTATTATCAATACAATGCTACTTATTCAATAATATTAATAGTATTAATAAATTATAAACAAAGCGGAAGAGCGAGATGAGAGTATCTACGAGAGCAAGATATGGATTAAGATTAATGGTGGAGATAGCCTTAAGCTATAAAAAAGGGCCAATATTACTTAAAGAAATTTCTAAGAATATAGATGTTTCGGAGAAATACTTGAGTCAGATAATAATACCTCTGAAAGGTAAGGGCCTGGTAAATACCTACAGCGGAGCACACAGCGGGTATATCTTAAGCAGACCACCTTCCGAAATCAAACTTAAGGAAATTGTGGAGATCCTGGAAGGAGATTTGAGTCTGATCGACTGTGTTAATAATCCCTCTGTCTGTAACAGGGTATCTACCTGTGTGACCAGGGATATCTGGACAGAAATAGGAGATAAAATATCGGAAGTTTTAAGTTCATATACCCTGGGTGATCTTGTAAAAATGTGCATGGAAAGAAAAGATGACAGGATGATGTACAGCATTTAAATTATATCTGGTCAGCCTGATCTTTTTATAAATATTCTTTTAGAAAATTTAAAAAAGTTTTAGAGAATTTTTAATGTGAAATTTATAGAAAAGGGGAAATATAATGAGTGCAATTGATTCAAAATTAAAACCGGAAACGCTGGCGCTCCACGGAGGTCAAGAACCAGATCCCACTACGGGGGCCAGAGCTGTTCCCATATATCAAACCACTTCTTTTCAGTTCAAGAATACGGAACACGCTGCAAATCTTTTTGCCCTGAAGGAATTTGGTAATATTTACAGCAGGATAATGAATCCCACTAATGATATTCTGGAAAAAAGAATTGCGCTTCTTGACGGCGGAGCCGGAGCCCTGGCGGTTGCAAGCGGACAGGCAGCAGAAACGCTGGCAATTCTCAATATAGCTCAAGCTGGAGATGAAATAGTCTCTGCCGATAATCTGTATGGCGGGACTTACAATCTTTTCCATTACACACTTAAAAGGCTTGGTATAAAAGTCAATTTTGTAAAATCTTCTGATCTTGATGCTTTTAAAAATGCTGTTAATGAAAAGACAAAGGCGATTTATGCAGAATCTATAGGAAATCCAAAGCTTGATATAGCAGATTTGGAAAAACTTTCAAAAGTAGCGCATGATAACGGTATACCGTTGATATTGGATAATACTGTTTCTCCTTATATCTTAAGGCCATTTGATTATGGAGTGGATATAACAGTTTATTCTGCAACAAAATTTATCGGAGGCCACGGAACATCGATTGGTGGTTTAATTGTGGATTCCGGTAAATTCAACTGGGAAAATGGGAAATTTCCTCTGATAACGGATCCGGAGCCCGCTTATCATGGGCTGCAATTTGTTGAGGCATTCAAGCCCGTAGGAAATATTGCTTATATTTTAAAAGCAAGAGTCATTTTACTCAGAGATCTCGGTCCGGCTCTCTCACCATTTAATTCATTCTTATTCTTGCAGGGTCTTGAGACCCTCCCCCTGAGGATGATAAAACATAGCGAGAATGCTCTGGCAGTAGCGGAATTCCTTGAATCAAATCCACTGGTTAACTGGGTCAGTTATCCCGGCCTTAAATCAAGTCCGGAAAAATCAAAAGCTGAAAAGTATTTGAAAAAAGGTGCAGGAGCCATTATAGGGTTTGGAATAAAGGGCGGAGCAGAATCAGGTAAAAAATTCATAGATTCACTGGAACTGATTTCCCATCTTGCTAATATCGGCGATGCAAAAACACTTGCCATACATCCCGCGACAACCACACATCAGCAGCTTTCGGAAGAAGAACAAATCGCTACCGGTGTAACAGCGGATTTTATAAGGCTATCAATAGGTCTTGAAAATATTGATGATATTATTGCCGATATCGAGCAGGCATTAAAGAAATCCCAGAAATAGCGGGGATGTATTTTTATTGATACTTTAAAGGTTAAGTATCTTATTTATAAATTGAGAGGAGCACTAAAATGTCAAAAATATATGAAGATATCACAAAAACCATCGGGAGAACCCCGCTCGTAAGAATAAATAACCTGACAAAAGGTTTAAATACGACTATTCTGGCAAAGCTGGAATCATTCAATCCACTTTCAAGTGTCAAAGATAGAATCGGGGTCTCTATGATCAATGCTGCAGAAAATGAAGGTTTGATAAATAAAGATACGGTTATTGTAGAACCTACGAGTGGAAATACCGGTATTTCACTGGCTTTTGTGTGCGCAGCCAGGGGATACAGGTTGATCCTGACCATGCCGGATACGATGAGCCTGGAACGAAGGCAGCTTCTTAAAATATTCGGAGCTGAACTTATCCTGACGGACGGAGCAAAGGGAATGAAAGGAGCGGTGGAGGAAGCGGAAAAAATTCAGAGAGAAACCAAAAATAGTTATATGCCCCAGCAATTCAGGAATGCTGCAAATCCCGAAATACACAGGAAAACAACCGCAGAAGAAGTATGGGCCGATACTGATGGAAGCGTGGATATTTTTGTTTCCGGGATAGGTACAGGAGGAACTATTACCGGCGTAGGAGAAGCATTAAAAAAGAAAAAACCGTCCATTAGGATAGTTGCAGTAGAACCGGTGGATTCTCCTATTCTTTCGGGAGGAAGTCCGGGTCCCCATAAGATACAGGGGATCGGAGCAGGATTTATTCCTGAAGTATTGAATACAAACATAATCGATGAAATCATAAAAGTATCAAATGAAGATGCAGGAATTGCAGCCCGAAGAATTGCAAAAGAGGAAGGAATTCTGGTGGGTATATCCAGCGGAGCTGCTTTGTGGGCAGCAATAGAGATTGCCAGAAGACCGGAATCCGATAAAAAAATTATTGTGGTCATTTTACCCGATACAGGAGAAAGATATCTTTCCACGTGGCTGTTTCAGGAATGATATTTCCATGATTATAGATTATATGTAAAATAATTACAGGCGGATAAATATGAAAAATACAGTGGGAATAGTCGAAACAAAATATTTTAATTTTGCCGGGTCTCAGGATGAGATGATGCTGGAATCCAGGGAAAAATTAGGCCCGATTACAATTGCATATGAGACATATGGCAGGTTGAATGAAAACAGAGACAATGCGGTCATGGTCCTGCATGCACTGTCCGGAGATGCTCATGCTGCCGGATTTCATAAAGGAGAAAAAAAACCGGGATGGTGGAACGATATGATAGGTCCGGGTAAAGCCTTTGATACCGAAAAGTATTTCATAATATGTTCCAATGTTATCGGAGGATGCAAGGGAAGCACCGGGCCGTCTTCATTGAACAAAAAGACAGGCAAACCTTACGGACTGGACTTTCCGCATATTACAATATCCGATATGGTCGATGCTCAAAAATATTTACTCGACTATCTGGGAATAGACAGGCTGCTTTCTGTCGTAGGGGGTTCAATGGGAGGAATGCAGGTCCTGCAGTGGGTTTCTTCCTACCCGGAGAGGATTTTATCTGCCATACCAATGGCCACGACATTGAAACATTCACCGCAGCAGATCGCGCTTAATGAAGTCGGAAGACAGGCGGTAATGTCGGATCCCGATTGGAAGGACGGCAATTATTACGGCAGCAGCCAGCCTGAAAGGGGGCTGGCTCTGGCGCGTATGATCGGGCACATAACCTATATGAGTGACGAGTCGATGGAAAATAAATTTTCAAGGAAGCTTAAAAATAGCGGTTATAATTTTTCATTCAAACCTGAATTTGAAGTAGAGGGCTATTTGCATTACAGGGGAGACAGTTTTGTTAAGAGATTTGACGCGAACTCCTATCTTTATATTACAAAAGCGCTGGATTATTTTGACCTGTCGTCAATAGATAAGTTTTTGCCAGCTGGTAGGAAAATCGATACCAGATTTCTGGTCATCGCCTTTAAATCCGATTGGCTGTATCCCTCATACCAGTCCAGAGAGATTGTCAGAATGCTTAAGACAAGACACCTGGATGTTACTTATTGTGAAATAAATTCAACTTATGGTCATGACGCTTTTCTTCTGGAGTTTGCGGAAGAGACCCGTTTGGTCAGCCATTTTTTAAGCAGGGTGTATGATAATGCAAAAAATAAATAATGAGATTATAAAACCGGATCACCGGATCATATTTAATATTGTAGAAACAGGTTCAAGGGTACTCGATCTCGGATGCGGCGGCGGGGAACTTTTGAATCTTCTCGTCAGAGAGAAAAAAGTAAAGGCGCAGGGTATAGAATTAAGAGAAAAAGCCATTTATGAATGTGTCGAGAAAGGGCTGAGCGTATTCCACGGAGATATAGAAGGCGGCCTCGATGAATACCCGGATGATTCTTTTGATTACGTCATATTGAACCAGAGCATGCAGGAAACCAGAAAAATAGAATTTGTACTCAGGGAATCACTAAGAGTGGGAAGGAAAGTAATAGTGGGATTTCCAAATTTTGCATATATCCGGTCCCGGTTTAGCCTTTTTTTAGGGGGGAGGGCACCGGTCACCCCGTCTCTGCCCTATAAATGGTATGAATCACCGAACGTGCATTTCTTAAGCATAAAAGACTTTAAGGGGTATTGTAAGGAAAAGGGGATAAATATAATAAGAACGTACTACCTCGGAAGTAAGGGTCTCATAAGGTGCTTTCCCAATCTGCTTGCTCTAAATGCAATTTTTGTTTTAGGTAAATCGCCGAGGTAAGCCGCTGCTCAGAATTAAAGATGAATATTTAAAAAAGGGAATGATTCTTTAGCCATCTTCTTTTATTCATATAACATCTGATAGAAATAATAATTCCCCATTACTATTTTTACATATTCCCTGGATTGTTCGTAAGTGATACTTTCTATGAATTCATCGATATCCATATTGCCTCTTTCGGATACCCAGCCGGCCATTCTCCCCGGACCGCCGTTATAGGCTCCCACACAGTAAAACTCATTCTGCCCGAAGTTATCAAGCTGCTGTCTCAGATAAAATGTACCCATCCTTATATTTGTATCAGGATCAAGAAGCATATTAACGTTGTAATTTGAAATTCCTATCTGTCCGGCAATGCCTTCTCCGGTTGCAGGCATGATCTGCATCAATCCCTGTGCCCCTGCGTAAGAGCCGGCATCAGGCTGGAACAGACTTTCCTGCCTCATTACGGCCAGAGTAAAAAGCGGGTCAAGGTTATACTGGCTGCTGTATTTCTGGACGATCTCTTTGAAACCATAGGGATAATAAAGATAATATAGATAATCGATACCAGGTTCGTCTAACCCGGATTTTAACTGCTTAAAATTTTTATAGATAATCCTGATGGAACTTGAATAATCTTTTGATTTCATGAATAGTGTGGCTATTTCCAGGGTTCTGGCGGGATTTTCCTCTATCTCGCCGTTTCCTGCTTCTATTTCGAGCGATGCACTGTTAAAAAATTCGAGTTTAAGAAATTCGATGGCCTTATTTATATGATTTACCTCGCCGCTTTCGATGTGGCTGTCCCCCTCCAGTATAGAATATATATCCGGGAGTATGTATGCGATTCCGGGATTTTCGGGATTTAGTCCCGTGTTTATTTCTCCGACCTGTACCTCTTTATTCATTTCCCCAAGCATTTTAGCGGAAGCAAAAGTATAATAAGAATAAGACTTTAAATCTACGATTTTTTGATATAAAACTGCTGCCGTATTGTTGTCACCAAGCTTCTGATAACATTTAGCCTGCCAGAATAGTCCCTTTTCCTCCAGCGGAGTGTTTTTATAGGAGGAGGCGTAGCTGGAAAAGGTAGTTTTAGCAGAGTTATAATTTGCCGATCTGTACTGAATCAAACCGAGTTCCCATAATGCGTCGGACAGTTTGTCTCCATTTGGATATTCATTCGGTACTCTCTGGAAATAAATAGCGGCATTGGTAAAATCATCCTTCAATGAGTAAATCCTGCCTGTCCTGTAAAGAGCATCATCGCTGTAATTGCTTGACGGAAAAGTCTGTATAAGTTTCTTGTAATATGAAATGGCATCTGAATCCTGGTCCAGATTGGTAAGGGCTCTCCCCAGGAAATACAGACTGTCATCTGCTACGGAACCTGATGGGTACTTTTGATAGGATTGAAGCAGGAAGTCTTTTGCTTTGCTGTATTCACCCATATTGAAATAGCACATCCCTTTTTTATATAGTACCTTACTGTAAAGATCCTGAGACAGGCTATTCAGGTAATCTCCCTGCAGTATCCTGTTAAATTCATCAAGGGCACTGCTGTAATGATAAATACCTAAGAAAATTTCTCCCCTTGAATAAATCTCGAATGCCGTGGGAACAAATGGTTCGATAGAGCCTTCTTCCGCAAGCCGGTTCAGATTCTCAAGGGCAATTTCCGAATATTCATGAAGCGGGTATTTTAACCATATTTCTTTATAATTCCCGGCAGCAAGATCTTTTTTCCCGTTTCTTTCCTGGCAGGCGGCCAGCTGGTATAGAGAGTAAGGTACATACGAGGAATCAGGGAAGCCGGTAAGAAAATTCGTATACTCACTTTCGGCAGTTATGTAATCTTCCTTAATATAGAATACATCAGCATATTCCAGATTAGCGGTTTCTGCCCAGATACTGTCAGGATAATTTTTTATTATTTTCAGATAATATTCTTCTGCCTGATAATACTTTTCCTGTGAAAGGAGGATTTTTGCCATATAATAATAAATATGATCCTGCAGCAGCTTATAGTCGTCTTTTATTTTATTTAAATAAAATTCTGCAATGAGGTAAGAACCTTTATCAAAATAATCCATGGCCTGGGTAAAAAATAATCTTAATTCTGTAATATCCATAGCATCTGTATCTGTGCCGGTGGTCCCGGTTTTTTGCTTATCGGTTTCGGTGCCTTCCTGAGGGGAAATACCTGTAGATTCTTTATCATCGTTCCCGATGCCATCAATATTGTTTATATCCTGCTCTGTTGTTTCTTCTGCGGATTCTGTTTCGGAAGTCTCAGTGTCCTCGCCATCACATCCCTGTGCGCCAAAAATTACCGGGAAAACCAGAACCACGGATATAAAGAAAATAATAATTTTTACAATTTTACTTTTCATTAAATTAAATAATGGTTCAAAACTAAAGAGATTTTACCCTACAATGTTCTTATTGTAAATCGGGCAGACAGTCAGGTCATGGTGATAAGAATACTAAAATAGTATAATTTATAATAAATACTAATTTTAAAAAGCGGTAATAAAAAATAATTTTTATCCTCGGAGAATATGAAAGAAGGATTATTATTTGAATATTTTTAAAAGAAAAAGAAAAGTCGGCATAGCATTGAGCGGGGGAGCCGCAAGGGCACTTTCCCATATCGGAGTCCTGGAAGTACTGGAGATACTTGGAGTTGAATTTAATGCCATAGCCGGTACAAGCATGGGAGCTATAATCGGGGCATTTTATTGTTCCGGGATAAGTCTTGAAGAGATTAAATCCTTTGTAAAATCCATGAACTGGAGGAGTTTCATGCTTTTCTCCGATCTCGCAGTGTCCCAAAATGGTATTATTAATGGCCGCAGGGTCGAGGACGTACTGAAAAAATTCCTTGGGGATAAAACATTCAACGATTGTAAAATACCTTTTTGTTGTGTTGCAGCGGATCTGATTAAAGGAGAAAAAGTGGTATTATCCAAAGGAAAATTAATCGATGCGGTCAGGGCGTCCATTTCTATCCCCGGCTTTTTTTCTGCCGTATACATGGACAACCGCATTCTTGTAGACGGAGGATTGATAGAACCACTGCCCACCGAATCTATAAAAACAAAGGATGTTAATTTCATCATAGCCTCGTCTATCCGGTTTGATAAAGACAGGGAAAAATATAATAAATTTTTCTTAGAGAATAAAGGAGATTTTAGAGCAACCGGGGAAATTCCACCCATTGAAATAAAAAATGATATTGAAACCGGGAGACGAAGATTTCGTGATCAAAAAAAGATATCCCGGTTAAAGAAGAGGGGTGCGGTAAAACTTACGGTCAGCAACATAATTGATACCAGTTTTAATATTATGAATCGTGAAATTACCAAAAACTATCTTAAACTCGCAGATTTAGTGATAGAACCCGAAGTGGGAGATTTCGGTTTTTTTGACTTGATGCATGGAAGCCAGATTATTCAAAGAGGAGTGGAAGCTGCCAGGGCGAAGATTCCCGAAATCAAGAGAAGATTGCGTCTATAATAATTTAGTCAGAAAAGTCAGTCAGATTCTCTCCTATTGTCGAACACATTAATACAGTTCCTCATTTCTACTGCCTTGAAATGTCAGCTGAAATCTGTTAGGGTAAAAAGAGCTTTTGCTTAAATAGGCAATTTGTCGATAAATTCTTATTTATAAATATTAAATATCGTTAAAAATAAACACTATTGGAGTTGATTAAAAAATGAGCGGGCTGGCAGGCATTATCAGTTTAGAAAAAGACAGAAAGAACAAAGAAAAAATAAATATTCTTCTTGATAAAATATCACACAGGGGTAGAAAAAGAAGAGTTTATAATATTTGTGGAAATTATATCGGGATTAATGCCGATTACAGACAGAAGAACCGGATTGGGAGAAAAGTAATTTTGCTGGATGGAAAAATTTATAATCTGGATAATCTGTTTTTAAAATATAATCTACAGGGAAATTCTGAATTAATTTCTGATATCAATAAAATAAACCTTATGTTTAACACTATAGGAAAAAAGATATTCAGAGAGTTTAAGGGCTCTTTTATTATAATCCTGGCAGATGCGAACGGTAATATATATATAAGCAGGGACGTTATTGGTAAAAAACCTCTTTATTATTTTAAAGCCAATGGGGTTTTAATGTTTGCTTCGGAAATTAAATCATTGATTGGTTTCAGTAAAGATATTTACGAACTGCTTCCGGGATCATGTATGTTGAATTTTGAGAGTCCAAAAACAATAAAAACAATTGATACCGATGATTTTTCTCTATTGGAAAATCAGGAGGAAGAAGAATTGGAAGATAGGCTGGAGAATTACCTCCTGGAATCAGTGGATAGGAGAATATCCAACAGTAGTTTAAATTTTGGGGTGTGGCTAAGCGGTGGACTTGATTCAAGTATAGTTACAGCTCTTTTGAGAGAATTTACTGATAATGTATATACCTATTCGGTTGGATTTGAAAATTCACCGGACCTTATATCAGCAAGAGAAGTTGCAAAATATCTTGGAACCATACATACAGAATACAAGCTGACTATAGATGAGCTTTTTTTAGATATCCCCAGAGTCATATATTGTTTAGAGTCTTTTGATGCTCCGCTGGTCAGAAGTTCACTGGGCAATATAATTGTTTCAAAAATTTCAGCTTCTTCCGACATTATCTTTTCAGGTGAAGGTGGAGATGAACTCTTTGGCGGATATAATTACTTTTTAGAATTTAATTCCTCAAAGTTGATTCAGCAAGAAATAATAAAAGCTATAGGTGCACTTCATAATACTGCATTACAAAGGGTTGACAGAGTGGCAAATGCTTATGGTGTTAATATAAAGCTCCCCATGTTAGATGAAAGGTTGCTTGATTTTGTTTTAAGGATACATCCCGATAAAAAGGTAAGAAAAGATAAAAATACAGGAAAATATATACTGCGGAAATTAGCCGCCAAATATTTACCTGAAAATATTGCCTGGAGGGGAAAGGACAAATTCTGGGAGGGTTCCGGAATAGAGAATAACCTCGAGGGTAAAATTAATACTATAATAACGGATCAGGAATTCATAAAAGACAGAAGACTGCCGGGTAATGTAAAATTGAGGAACAAAGAAGAAGTATATTACTATAAGGTATTTAAAGACTGCTATTCTGATGTAGATTTTAATAACTTCATATCCCTTACCCAGGATTTTAGTTAGACCCCTTTCAAAACTATAATATAATTTCCAGCTCGATCTCATCCCTTATGGGTATTCCATAGTTACCGGTGAGCGGTATTGATTGTTTTAATTCTCTGGATAATTTTATTGCATCGGGATATATATTCTTTATAGTGAAGTTTCTCTTTTGATAAAATCTCAAAGCATCGATATTATCATTTGTGGTTAGCAGCCATACTCTTTTTATTTTTTGCTTTCTGGCTAAGGTTATAATTGTATCGATCAAAGAAGAACCTATACCTTTATTTTCCCTGAAACTGTTAAGTGAAACAATTTCAAGTTCTTTATCCGTTATCTTATAAGTAATAAGTCCGACTTTTTCATTATTCAAAATGGCAATAAAACCGTCCAGATTATTAAAACTATGAGTGAAACCCTTTGTTATTATTATGTCCCCACCCCAGAAATCATTAAAAATGGACTTTATCCATTGCCTGTCACTATTTCCTATTGTCCTGATAATTATTTTTGTATTCATTTTAGAGCTATGGATTGTTTTGTTGCTTATTATATAATAAAAAGGTGAAAGATTTTATACCGGACTAATATTTATTAATTATAGAGGAGCGGCAATATGAATAAAATTCGTCTTGGCATAATAGGACCCGGTCTCATCTGGGAATGGGCACACAAGCCGGTTTTAAAAAAATTAGAAGATAAATTTGAAGTGGCTGCATTCTGCGCAACAAGCGAAAAAAGCAAAAACAAGATAAACAAAGAATACCCGGTGATGCCTTTTTACAAAGACTATAAAGCACTGCTCAGGGAACCGTTTATAGATGCTGTGGTAATACTCACCCCCATACCATTAAATCCGGTAATTGCCAGTGCTGCTCTCGTAGCGGGTAAAGACGTATTCATGGAAAAGCCTATGGCTACAAATATAAAAGACGCAGAAGAGCTGGTCAAAAGAGAGCAAGAGACAGGGAAGCGGGTTTTCATTTTGGAACAGTTTGTTTATAAAAATTTTACGGATGAAATACTGAAAATAATAAATTCGGGCAGGCTTGGAGATGTCCTTGTGTTTGAAAAAGTCTATCACGATTACATAGGGCACAGAGAAGGCACAGAAGATTATGGGAACACGGAGTGGAGGATCAATCCGAGATATCCCCTCGGGATGCTTTTAGACGGCGGTATCCATGAAATTGCAGCACTTTCTAAAATTTTTGGTAAGCCCCGGACTGTTTATGCGGCAGGAATCAAATACAGGCAGGATGGGTATGGGGATTATGATTACCAGTCTATGGTTTTTGGATATGAGAACAGTTCAATAGGTGTTTTCAGTAATTCATATTATCTTGACGGGAAAAGGAACTATTTTATCATAAGAGGAACAAAGGGTCTGGCATTCTTTGAAGAGGGATCGGAAATCACAGTAGAGGAAAATAATGGCAGGAAAGATATCATAAAATTAAAGAATGAAGATCCTACTTACAATATGTGGAAAGATTTCAGTAATTGTCTGGAATCAAACTCAAAACCCTATTACACAACAGGTAAAGCTCTGGATGACCTTCAAATCCTTGAGGCAATCAAAAAATCTCTGGAAAATGGGACCAGAATAAATGTCGATCTCACAACTTAAAAATAAGGCGCGCAATATAAAAATAAATCAAAAGTCCCAGTGCATCGATTATTGTTGTTAGAAGAGGGCTGCTAATTATTGCCGGGTCCAATCTTGCTCTGGTAAGGATTATCGGAAGTATTGCGCCTATAAGATTAGCTATTATTATTATACTAAGGGTGGAAAGTCCAAGGGTCAGTGCCAGAGGAATACCATCCTTGAAAATGACGCTTCTAAGGAAAAAGACAGCTCCAACTGATAAACCAAGAAGAAGGCCCACCAGCAGTTCTTTTTTTACAACGGAAAACCATTTTCGCAGAGTGAGGTCGCCGGTTGATATTGCACGGATAATAAGGGTTGCCGATTGTGTCGAAGTGTTGCCTCCGGTATCTATCAGGACCGGTATAAAGAAGGCAAGAGCGATAACCGATTCCAGAGTGAGCTGGAAACGTGCAACTATCGTAGAGGAGATAAATCCGGCAACGAGAAGTATTGCGAGCCATACGACTCTTTTTGAATAAAGCATCCAGGGTGATGCCGTAGTATAGTTAATACCGACCGGGGAAACGGCAGCACCTTTGTGGAAGTCTTCGGTTGTTTCTTCTTCCAATACATCCAGGACGTCATCGATTGTTACTATACCTATCAATACTCCCTCCTTATCAACTACCGGCAGTGCTACGAGATTATAATTTTTCATTTTTTTTGCCGCTTCTTCCTGGTCCTTATCTGCGGATATGGAAATAAATTTATAATCCATGATAGATTCCACATTCTCTCCGGGATTTCCCAGGATAAATTTCCTTATGGGCAGGCTATCCACGAGATGCCATTTATCATCAACGACATAGATCATGTCTACAGTTTCGGCATCCTTTCCAAGTTCTCTAATATGCTCCAGAGCTTTTTCTATGGTCCAGGTTGGTCTGACGGCTATATATTCCGGGGTCATTATCCTTCCCACGCTGTCCTCCGAATAACAGAGGAGTGCCAGGGCTTCTTTGCGTTCAATCGGCGGAAGAATATTAAGAAGCTTTTGCGTGACATTTCCCGGAAGATCGCCAAAGATTTCGGTTCTGTCATCCGGCGGTAGTTCAAGGATTATCTGCTTTACTTTTTCGTTTCCGATATTTCGTAAAATCGATTCCTGTTCATCCACTTCAAGTTCGGAGAAAACTTTAGCGGCTCTTTCTCTGGGGAGAAGGCGGAACAGCAGCAGTTCCGTTTCTTTGCTGGAGTTTTCCAATATATAAGCGATATCTGAGGCGGGAAGATCTGTAAGCTTCTTTATTATTTCTTTCCAGTCCTTTTTTTCGATAAGCTCGTTGATTTTTTCAACCATATCATATTCTTCATAGCTTAACATTTTGGATTCCTCCTCTCCGTATACCCAAAAATAATAAATATAATATTTGATTAAAATTAGTAAGAAATCTTAAAATGTATCTTTTTTTGAAGATATTTTCTTTATGAAGATTAGACAGTGGAATTATAGGATTGCTTGATAAGAAATAAGATATTCTATCCATTGAAACCTCCATTCTAAACTTTTTTCAAAATGGAGGTTAAAAAGCTATATCAGAAAATCAGCTAAAACAAGAGCACAGGTACTTTTCTGTTTATCTCCATTTTTTAAAAAAGGTAAACTGATTAATAAATTTTGCCGTTGGCCGGGTGTTTTATCCAAGATACAACCTCGTGATATTTGTAATAAAGTACCGTAAATCTCATTAATTATAATCCTATTTTTTGTTATTACAATATAGAAAAATTAAAAATTACTTTCTTCAGCAAAGATAAATTTTTCATTTCAATTGTGGTAAAATATCCATTGCAAAAGGAGGATAAGATGAAAAAATTAAAAATATCATGGATATCGTTACTTATAATTGCCGCACTGGCAGTCTTTTTAATATCCGGATGCGGTAAAGAAACTGAATCTGAAGAAATCCCATCTGAAGTGGAAGTTGAAGCTACGGAATTCCTGGGAACAAAACTCACACCAATTAAGGATCAGCTCAATAACGCTCTATCCGGGACGAAGATTCTGAACAGGGATACATATATTCTGACAGTAGATGGTCTGGTGGATAACCCTCTGGCTCTGACCTATGACGAGCTGTTGGAGTATCCTCAGGAATCATGGCTGTTGAATCTTAATTGTGTCGAAGGCTGGAATTTTACCGCTAAATGGACCGGTCCGCAGTTAAATTCGATTTTTGAGGATGCAGGGGTGCAACCTGAAGCAAAAATTGCTATTTTTTATACTGTAGATGTCCCTGAGGAAGGTTATACTTCTCTTAAGCTTGATTATATACGGGACAATAATATCCTGCTTGCTTTTAAATTAAATGATATCACCCTGCCCAATGACAGAGGCTTTCCTTTCCAGGTAGTGGCCAAAGAAAAATTCGGTTATAAATGGGCAAAATGGGTTACCCGTATTGAGCTATCATCTAACGAAAATTACAAGGGTTTTTGGGAAAAAGCAGGCTATAATAATGATGCATATGACAAAGGGCCCCCATTCGAACAGACTTCCCAGTAGTATAAGTGCATAGATTAGAAATTTGAATATAAAGCAATTATCCCTTATTGATACATAAGGGATAATTGCTTTTGCCATCACTTTCATGTGGTTCTTGCTAGCCTGTCTGCTGTGGCTTTTCTCCAATAGTCACAGTCAATTCTATGGACTGCCCGTTTCTGCTTACTGTAACTGTTACCTCATCACCGACATTGCGAGTTGTAATCCGGGAAAACAGTTCAAGTGGTGTCTCTACTGCCGTTCCGTCAAAAGCGGTTATGATATCTCCGGCTTTGATGCCGGCTTTCTCAGCAGGATAACCGGGTGTGACACTCTGTATATAAACGCCCTTTATATCTGTGGTATTTTCACCCATTTCAATTCCTATAAAAGGTGTTTTTGCCACGCCGTTTTCGATAAGCTGTTTTGCAATATTTAAAACAGTATCACCGGGTATTGCAAAACCTATACCTGCATTTGAACCCGAAGTCGAATATATCATGGAATTTATCCCCAGAACCTGCCCGTCTGAATTTACAAGTGCTCCGCCGCTATTTCCGGGATTTATCGCAGCATCCGTCTGAATCAGATCTACCATTGGAAGATTACTGCTGGAAACTGATACATCTCTGCCAATGGCGCTGACAACTCCGACTGTCACCGACTGCTGAAGCCCGAATGGGCTGCCCACGGCAATTGCCATTTCTCCTACTTTTATGCTGTCCGTAGGTGTAAATTCGGCGGCGGTAAGGCCGGTTGCTTCTATTTTAATAACTGCGATATCGGTATTCTCGTCGGTGCCGATTAATCTGGCAGGATACTCCGTTCCATCATTTAATGTCACTACAAGTTCTTTTGCATTACCGGCAACGTGATTATTGGTGATGATATATCCATCGGAACTATATATCACACCCGATCCCTCACCTTCGCCTTCCAGCAGGTTTCCAAAGATATCTCTCTGGTCGACCGTGACCTTGATATTGACAACCGAAGGTTTGACCTTATCGGCGACACTGCTTACGGCATTGTCAAATGCCGATAAAATGTCTGCGTCAATTTCTGCCGGCTCCTGTGATTCCGATGACTGATTCGATTTCTGAACAGACTCCGGGCCGGAGGCCTGAGCCGACCCGGTAGTTTCTGATTGTTCGTCCGATTTTGATTGTGCTTTAGAAGAATTCGCCAGCAGTGAACATCCCATAAACGAAAAAGTAATCAGTAATGATACCAGGATGGTTAAAATCAATATTTTTAAACTTATTTTCTTCATTTTGATTCCTCCCTTGATTTTCTCTTTTTCAACTTAAATTATCATTGGAAGTACTTACTTGAGTTAAAAATATCCGCTGACAAAATATCCTTTGATAATTAAAATTTCTAAGATTAATTATAAATGTGGAGATTAAATTGAAATTAAAGGAATATTAAACTTTTTTAATATTGACTGTGGTTTTAGTTTCAGTAATAGTTGGTTATAGCTGCTGGTATTATATGAAGGGAAGAATTTCTTATCTTTTGTTAAATTATGATTACAAATTCAGCGGCAGCTTTACAATAAACTTGCTTCCCCGATTGACTTTGCTTTCGACTTTTATTTCACCTTTGTGGATCTCTACGATCCATTTTACGATAGAGAGTCCAAGACCGGAACCCTGACCTCCTCTTGCCTTGTCTGCCTGGTAAAATCTATCGAATATAAATGGCAGGTCCTCTCTGGCAATACCGGTTCCTCTATCCTCGACTTTTATTATCGCAAAATTATTTTCCTTCATCAGGGAGACAGTTACCCTGCCGCTTTTCTTGCTGTAATTTATGGCATTATCGACAAGGTTTATTATGAGTCTCGTTATAAGTGTCTGATCGCCCTTTATCTTTATCTTATCTCCGGATTTGAAATCTACTGATATTTCTTTTTCCAGTGCGATGTTACCATATTCTTTTATTATTTCTTCCACGATCACATTCAGATCCAGAACCTCAAAATCCAATTTATATTTTCCCTCCCCGCTTCTATAAAGCATAAGAAGCTGGGAAATCACATAACTCATCTTCTTGCTTTCCTCAAGTATTTTCTTCAGTGCCTCTTTATATTCCTTCGTTCCCTTTGAACCGGATAATGATTGCTCCGCCTGGGCGGAGATTATCGCAAGCGGGGTCCTCAGTTCATGGGATGCATCGGAAGTGAATTGTCTTTCCTTCTTAATGAAGGCTTCCAGTTTATCCAGCATTTCATTAAAAGTAACAGTAAGCCTTCCAACCTCATCTTCGGTTCTGGGCGTTTTTAGTCTTTGTTTCAGGTCACCCTTGCTTATTTTACCGGCTGTCTTTGTTATATCATCGATTGGCCGCAAAGCCCGGTTAGCCAGAAATAAACCTCCGAGGGACGCAAATAAAATATAAAGGGGGATGGAAATAAAAAGGATCAATTTTAGATTATTTAAAGTGCCCATCAGACTTTCCATTGAGCGGCTCACCCTTATCCAGCCCATGATATTTCCGTTAAATTCCAGTGGTTTATCATATACGGCCCATCTGACATTTTCTATTGTTATGTACCTTATCTCTTCATCTTCTATCGGGAGGTTTACAAGCTCTGGCAGGATCTCACTTTCCAGGTTTGCATTACCATTCATATCGAATACTACAAAATAGGTATTTGTCGATATGATTTTATAAGGTTCAGCGAATCGAATGACGTTACCTTCGAATCGCAGGATGGAGGTTACCTGATCCGCATCGGCTTTAAGCAGATCCTCATTACTTTTATACAGCAGCCCGGATATTGTGAAATATAAGATAATGCTAAAAACAACCAGCAGTATCAGAAGAAATGAAGCATACCATAATGTGATTTTAAATTTTATTGTTAGTCTTCTTGCTTTCATCCCT
>Ga0265297_10005940_pt1 | contig 18129 bp, 18 predicted proteins | sample Munlanlwell13791_FD_192502 | JGI IMG/M metagenome (GOLD analysis project Ga0265297, IMG submission 192502) | Leachate microbial communities from a municipal landfill in Southern Ontario, Canada - Leachate well 137-91 | ecosystem: Engineered > Solid waste > Landfill > Unclassified | place...
GCCATTTCAGCCGAAATTTGAGGACTATTGCGTAAAGCCAAAATCGCCTGATAAGCTGCCCCATTTTCAACAGACAAATGGCCGTTAGAATCCTGAGAAATCTGAGATGCATAACTACCAAGGCCATATTGGCTCCCATATTCTTTGACCACGTGCAGCCATGTTTGATTAGTAAATTGAAATAAACCCGTTGCACTGCTCGTTGTTGCCTTGGCAGTAGGATCAAAGCTGCTTTCCTGCGAAGCTTTTTGCATAAGATAGGTAAAATCGACACCAGTTTTGGACGCAGCACTATGAATCGCGCGAAGAACATGTTGGGACACATTTCTGCTATCCGATTGTTCTACAACCGAATTTAATGATACTGCTGTGGTAGCTTGCGAGCCCAATGTCACATCTCCTTTTCGTTACCGATACCTTAGCAATGGGCGTGCCAAATTTTTTAGCGCTTGTGGGCGTGAAATTATGGTAAGAAAATGAATGTGTTAATCAAGTACTTTGGTCGTATACGCCTGACCATCCGCAGAATATCTTACTATTTTCTCCAAATAGAGAGGCATTATGCCGTTTCCTTATACCCCCCCTTTATCCGAGATTCGCTTTGTTCTAACTCGGTTAATTGGCACTGAGAAATTATCATCTTTGCCGGGATACGAGGCTGTCGGAGAGGATATCATCGATGCTATTTTGGATGGGGCCGGAAAAATCGCCTCTGAAGTCTTTGCCCCACTGAACGATACCGGAGACAAAGTCGGCATCAAATTTTTGAACGATACAATCGTAATGCCCGAAGGATTTAAAGAAGCCTATAGAGCCTACATTGACGGCGGCTGGAACGGATTACAAGTTGAAGAAAAATTTGGAGGGCAAGGATTACCTTCTTTACTCGGCACGGCCGTCTTTGAAATGCTGCAAGCGGCAAACGTATCTCTCTCCTTGTGCCCCATGCTTAACGTCGGCGCCATAGAATTACTCTCGATGCATGGAGATGAATCCACGAAAAAGAAATATTTGCCAAAAATGGTCAGCGGCGAGTGGAGCGGCGCAATGGACATGACAGAATCTCAGGCAGGTTCGGATGTCGGTGCGGTCAAAACCAAGGCCGTTGCGGAGGGAGATCATTATCTTATTACTGGCCAAAAGATTTTTATCAGTTACGGCGACCACGATATGGCCGAAAACATTATCCATTTGGTCTTAGCGCGATTGCCAAATGCACCGGATGGTACGCGCGGTTTATCGCTCTTTCTTGTGCCAAAAATTTTGGTTAATAACGATGGCACTTTGGGCAACAAAAACGAAGTGCGCGTTGTATCGATCGAACACAAAATGGGAATGCACAGTAGCCCAACCTGCGTCATGTCTTATGGCGATTACAAGGGCTCTGTTGGCTATCTGATCGGCAAGGAGAACGGTGGTATTGCTGCAATGTTCACAATGATGAACAACGCACGATTAAACGTTGGCATACAAGGTCTTGGCGTTATGGAACGCTCTTATCAACACGCTCGCGATTACGCCAAAACCCGCGTACAAAGCCGACCGATTGATAATCCGAAAGCGGCATCAACAACCATTATTCATCATCCAGATGTTCGCCGCATGCTTATGATCATGAAGGTCCTAACTGAAGCTGCACGTGCCATTGCTTACCAATGCGCTCTTGCCATAGACGTATCCAAGCATAGTCAAGACGCAACACAAAAATCGGAAGCATCGGCAAGGGGCGCTCTTCTAACGCCAATTGCCAAAGCATGGATAACGGACCGTACCAATGAAGTTGCTTCAATGGGTATTCAGGTTTTGGGCGGCGCTGGATATATTGAAGAGGCTGGAGCGGCACAGCACATGCGCGATGCGCGCGTTTTAGCAATTTATGAGGGAACCAACGGTATTCAGGCTCAAGACCTTGTCTTTCGTAAGTTGGTCTACGATCAAGGCACAGCCTTTTATTCAATGACAACCGAAATAAAATCCTTTCTAAATAATTGGCCAAAAGATATGCCGAAGGACTTTGGTGTAATATTTGAAAACCTCTCTCTTGCATTGACTGCCGCTGTTAATTCCGGTGCCTGGATACTTAAAAACGGCAAAACAAACCCTGCCATGACGGCCGCTTCGGCAGAACCTTTTCTTCAGTTGTTCGGCAACATACTCGGAGGCTATTATCTGGCACGTTCAGCGCTCCTCGCACAGGTGGATTTAACAACCAAAAAAGGCCATCCGGAATATCTTGTTTCAAAAATTATTTCGGCAAAATTCTATGCAACCCATTTTTTGCCGCACTGCCAAGCTTTGTCGGCAACCATTTACACAGGAGCCGATGCAACCATGTCAACAACCGAAGCATCCTTTATTTAGTGGGCATAATACCATCGCCCGCTCTCTTTCTTCGCCAACGCACAAATTTTTCGCTTATTAATCAATACATTATGATTGATATTGCCAAACTTTTATCGGTCGTTAAGCTCGCCTAAGTATAGTGGAACCATTACAAAGAACCTATAATTCGAAAGCAATGCGGGTCATTTTTTGCATTGCGTATGAGGATACAGATGACAGATGTGAGCTCAATACCCCCCACCCCGCCCGTTAGCGTACCTGCGCCTGCAACGTCAAGCAGTGTGCAAGCCCCCCAACCAACGCCCGCAGCCGCAACGTCACCGACACAAGAGAGCGCGACATACACGGCGCTTGCAACAGCTTCGGCATCAAATATCCGAGGTGTCGGCGTCAACCAGTCCGTTTAGGTTCATTATCCTAGATAGCACTGCTGGTGATTGTCTGATAAGCGCTGATAACCTTATCGCGGATTGCCGTAATTTCGGTCAGGACAATTTCCGCATTATCCATAGCCGTCACGACGCTGGCGAGATCGGCCTTACCTGATACAGCCGCAGTCGCAGCCTTTTCTCCCTCATGTAAGGAATTAACAGCGCCACCAAGGAAATCTTTTACAATGCTGCCAAAATCACCGCCCCCCGTGGCTGCTGAAGCCGCAGTGTCTCCCGAGGCATCAAAAAGCCCACCGCTTTTCTTATATGCCGATACGGCATCAATTGGATTCATAACCATTCAGTCCCCCCATTATTGCAACATTCCGATCGTCTTCAAAATCATCGTGCGTGAAGCAGCGATGACATCAAGATTGGCCTGATAAGAACGGCTAGCCGCGCTCATATCCATTGTCTCAATAAGCGGATTGACGTTTGGCTGCAAAACATATCCCTGCGTATCCGCTGCAGGATGAGACGGATCGAATTTTTTGACAAATTCCGAGTTATCAAGTCTTACACCATCAACTTTTACTTTGTAAGCGCCAAGTGCTTTGTCGAATTCCTTTTTAAACGTAATAACCTGACGCTGATAAGGTTTCTGTCCTGGCGCAGATGCCGTCGTATTTGCATTGGCAACATTTTCGGCAATAACCTTCATACGATGGTTCTGCGCCTTAAGCGCCGAACTTGAGATTGCAAAAATATCTGTCGTCTCGTTTGCCATCTATTTCTCTATTAAGCGCTGCCGCTACTTCCCTTTAAGGCAATCTTAAATAACCCTGTCATTTTGCGATAAATCCCCGTCATCGTCTGGTAATCAATTGACGTTTTGGACACTTCGGCCATTTGTTGTTCGATATCAACCGAATTGCCGGAAGGAAGAACATCCGTATCTTTTGATTTTATCGTCTGAGCATTAGTTCCAGCCATTGAAGCAGGAATAATGTGGCGAGAATCCGTCGTCATCATGCCAGATGCCGCCTGTTTCAGCGCCGTATTAAAACTAAAGGGCTTGAGTTCTAGTTGTTTATATCCAGGCGTATCAACGTTCGCGACATTCTCGGCGATAACAGCTTGTTTCTGGCTAAGGTAAGACATTTTCCCAACCAGAAGATCAAAAAGTCCTGAGATGCTAGACCCCATGTGCCCTCCTCACGCCAAATAGCCGCTATCTGCAAAGGCGAAATATCGTCGTCTTTGGTTGGTTAATAAAAGGTTAATTGCCCTTTACATAGAGTTAAGGTAAAATCCTCGGATGGAAGAAAACCAAGACTTTCAACCAAACACCTCACCAATATTTCCGTCAGGACGGCGGGCGGTTGCCGTCGCCATAAAAGGAAGCATCGGAGAACTGCAGGAAGCCCCCCCTGATTCTCTACCCAAGGTTATCGCATCCGGCTATGGAAAACTAGCGGAACAAATTCTTGATCTGGCCTTCGAAAAAGGCATTAAAGTACGCGAAGATGCGGATTTGGCAGAATTGCTGGCTACGCTCGACCTCGACACTCCCATTCCATGCGAGGCCATAGTCGCTGTTGCCGAGATTCTGGCCAAGGTCTATGAGGCAAATGCCCGCCTTATTTCCTCGTCAGCCGAACTTAAAGGACAAGCATAATGCCTCCCCTTTCCAGTGCAAAGGCCATTGAATCCATTACTCAACAGTTTGAGTCTATTGATGCCTACCTGCAAGCCGTCTATGAAATTCTTCAAGAAGGGCATATGCCCGATATTGCAGATTTAGATGACAGAGTTGCCCGCCTATGTTCAAGCGTGGAAAAAGCCCCTCTCGAAATTCAGAAAGACTGCCTAAAAAGGCTCGACACACTTATGCTAAATCTAAATAATTGCGAGAGCTCTATGGTAACGTTCCAGAAAAATTTACCGAAGAAAGTCTAAAAATGACCGATGCCGAAGATATTTCCTTTCTACGCGTTGTAATTGCCTTTTCATTCGTTCTCGCACTTATGGCTGGCTTTGGCGGTGCGCTTAAATACCTTAATGCACACGGTTTTACGTTACGGCCAAAAAATTTTCGCACACGGCGACTTAAGATTGTTGAAAACCTTTCCCTCGACGCCAAACACCGCTGTGTCATTGTACGTTGCGACGATCATGAACATTTACTTCTCTTGGGCAATCAAAACGATATAGTCGTTGAAACGAATCTTCCTCCAGTCAAAGACCAAAATTCTTCATGTTAAGTTTATCAAAAATTATACCCCGCCTCATAGCCGGGGTCTCTGTTGCGCTATTGATTGCCTTCGTGCCAGTTGAGGCTTTTGCACAATCAATTCATTTTGATATGGGGCATGGCCCTTCGGCAACATCTCGAATTATTCAAACCGTCATACTCATAACTGTCCTATCGTTGGCACCATCTATTCTTGTAATGGTTACGAGCTATACGCGCGTTATCGTTGTTCTGGCTTTTTTGCGTACGGCCTTAGGCACTCAAACAACCCCTCCTAATATCGTCTTAATCAGCCTCGCTCTGTTTCTAACAATGTTCATTATGCAACCAACTCTTGATCGCGCGTGGGAAAACGGCGTACGTCCTTTGATGAACAACCAGATTGACGAAGAGACTTCTTTTGAACGGACAATGGAACCGATTCAGGAATTCATGCTGAAACATACGCGTTCAAAGGATCTAAATCTATTTATCGAAATAGGTAAAGCCAACGAATCTGCGACAAAACCCGCAGCGACCGAAAAAGCCTCACCGACAGAACCTCAAAAAGATAAAACCTCAGCCGATAAAGCAGAAACAAAGGCCAGTGTTCCTATCCGCGCCTTAATTCCTGCTTTTATGATTTCCGAATTGCGGCGAGCTTTCGAAATTGGGTTCTTACTGTTTCTACCATTTTTGATTATTGATATGGTCGTGGCATCTATCTTGATGTCAATGGGCATGATGATGTTGCCCCCATCGCTTATTTCCCTCCCATTTAAAATTGTGTTCTTCGTATTGGTTGACGGCTGGTATTTAGTCTGCGGCAGTTTAATTCAGAGTTATGGTGGCGGATAACCATTCCGAATATTTTCATTTGATCTAAAATTCTTCAGTATTATTGTAATACCGTTTTTTTGGCAGGCGCAGTGGTCTGGATATCCATTCGTTTTTCTCGCGTATTAGAAATCCAGAGCCAAAAATATCTTTAAGCCCCAAGCCAACCACGATCTCCTTTGCATCAGGTGAATAAACAAGAGCATTGGTTTCTGGATATTCAAAAAATCGCTTTTTGACATCGGATTCTGTTGGTTGAACATAAGAATGGAAACTATCGCTATGCCAGACCATATTCATTGAACGACCGGTCTGAACTTCCCCTAAAGCGAGCCCCAAGTTAACGACAAAGGCAGCCAATCCGTCATTAGGGAGAAATATCGCCCCTAGTTTGCTATTATTGGGAAGTGCTTGGGCGGTTTCATACGCCAGTTTACGCATTGTACACAGACTTGGAGCAGGCCTAACGACGATCCAATCGGTTTTAACAAATGCAATTATAGGAATAATCAACACAATACAGAAGGTACTGGCGCCTCTCAAAAAAGGAGAAGAAAGAAATACAGGCACCAGTTTTTTCTCCTTCATATAAGACATGAACGCTACGGCCATAAACCAAAACGTTGGAACGCCAAGAAAAGCAGCATGCAACATATAACGATGAAAAGAAGCTGCTTCGCGTATAGTGTATTCAGTGAAATCAGACCCTAAAAAGGCTGCAAAAACAAAAACCACGTAACCTATTTGAACGATGGATGCCAGGATCGCAAAACTGCGCCACTTCCCGGGCGAACGGAAGATACTAAAAATACCGCATCCAATCGTTCCAAACATTAATACAAACACCGGGTATTTCCATTTTATCTCTTGCCAAATCCCTTCTAACAACGGTTCAAACAAATCAAACTTCCAAGCATGAAGTGGTAGGATACCGACGCCGCCACCTCCGATTTCAGAATTTGCATAAAATTGCCAAAGCACGCGCAATCCGAGCGCTGGTAAAAGGATAAGAGGCAGTCTTGTCAATGCAGGTATCAGAAAACAACTTCTCCACGAAAGAAAAAGAAAGGCAAAAACCAAGAACAACAAAAGAACAAAATTTGCCTCTTTTATCAGAACAAATGCAATTGCAGTTAATGCCAAAGACAGGGATAATTTTCTTGTTTCTCCGTTATTGTTTAAGCGCAGAATCTCCGTTACGCGCCAGAACATAATCCCGAGTGCTCCACACAGAACCATCGTGCCTGTATCGCCCTGATTTGTTAGTCCAAAGGTTGCAATACTTGAATTGAAAAATACTGTTAGAAGAAGAGCAAGAGATGCAACCCTTAGTATATTTTTATCAATAGAGTGCGTTCGAATATATAGAGCTTCATTTTCTTCTTTTGTCTCAACCAGCATTATTGAAAAAACAAAGAGGAGCAGAAAATTAATCATGGCTCCGCCCTGAACTAAAAATCCGCCTACCAGTAAAGAAGCTAAATAAATTAGATAAGAGAGAGCATATGGGTAACCTGGGTAAATAGAATGAAGTGATGGAACTTCTTTGGAGGGAACATCATTATTTTGAAAAACATAAAGCGCATTAGGAACCCAATGCGAGAAATCATCAAAAGCATATCCCCCAAGACCTACAGCGTTGATTACCGCAAGCACTAATATTCCAGGAAAAATGGCGAGTATCCAATATGAAGCAATAAAAATTCGTTTTTTTATACCAATAGCTACCCCCGCCAACATAAGACAAAAAATGCAGAAGGCTGCAATTAGAAGGGGCTGCTTAAAAAAAACTGCAGCAAGCGTCATTATTCCAGCCACAACGCCCTATCCGACAAATACATCACTGGCACGCAGAGCATTGCCTTGAGCAAACAGCATCCCGATGAGAGCCAATCCCGCAACAACGAAAAGTATCGCAATGGCTCCGGGAGCCAAGGATAAGATGTAGTCGAAAAATCCAAGAGCTTCGCGGCATCCAAAATCAAAGATCATTTATAAATCGCTTCTTCGTTTTAGGCAGCCATCTCATACAAAAAATGAAAGGCTGTGCGCTCTCAAAGCCATACTGACAAAGTGGTGGGCCCGGCAGGATTCGAACCTGCGACAACACCGTTATGAGCGGTGCGTTCTAACCACTGAACTACAGGCCCAGCTAGAAGGAGGTAAGGGATAACAAAATTATCGGTGTCGTCCAAGGGGGAAAGCATCCAAAGATGCTATTTAAACACCCTTCTTTCTGGCTATACCGCGCCAACCTATATCATGACGGCAAAAGCCTTCTGGCCAATCTATTCTTTCGACGGCCTGATAGGCGCTCTTTTGGGCGTCGGCAATCGTTGGCGCAACAGCAGTGACACATAATACCCGCCCTCCATTAGCGATGATTTGCCCCGCCGCATTCTGAAGGGTTCCGGAATGATAAATCATAACTCCCGGCACCGTTGCCGCATGATTAATACCGCTAATAATGCTGCCCTTCAGATATTTCCCGGGATAGCCATCCGCCGCCATAATAACGCCTAAAGCCGTCGTATCATTCCATTCAATCGCAACTTTATCCAACTTTCCGCAGCTACAGGCATAAAGCAACTCAAGCAGATCCGTTTTCAAGCGCGGTATCATGACTTCAGTCTCAGGATCACCAAAACGAGCATTGTACTCAATCAGTTTTGGCCCCGTTTTTGTCATCATCAGCCCGGCAAATAGAACGCCTGTAAAAGGACGCCCAATTTTTTTCATTTCCGCAACCGTAGGATCAATAATTTCGCGCATAATACGATCTCTCATCGCCTCATTGATCATCGGCGCGGGAGAATAAGCACCCATACCGCCTGTATTTGGCCCTTTGTCTCCATCGAAAGCCGCCTTATGATCTTGTGCCGATGTGAAAAAGCGTGCCGTCGTTCCATCGCATAAAGCAAAGAAACTGGCTTCCTCGCCCTGCATAAAATCTTCTATGACAACTTCCGCACCGGAAGAGCCGAAAACCTGCCCAACCATAGCGGCATTAACTGCAGCGATGGCTTCATCAGCGGTACGCGCTATCGTGACACCTTTGCCAGCAGCAAGCCCATCTGCCTTAACGACAATGGGAACGTTTTGTTTAAGAACATAGGCGCGGGCATCCTCTACATCGGAAAAGCGCTTGTATTTTGCCGTCGGCACACCAGCCTGAATGCACAGATCCTTCATAAAGCCTTTTGAACTTTCAAGCTCCGCTGCGGCCTTACTGGGACCAAAAGAGGAAATGCCAACAGCCTTCAGCTCATCAACGAGCCCCAGAGCAAGGGGAACTTCGGGACCTACGATGACAAAATCAATTTTATGGCTACGCGCCGCAGCCACAATTTTTACGACATCATCCGATGCAATCGGTAGGCATTCCCCAACTTCTGCGATACCGGCGTTTCCAGGAGCACAAAATAATTTTTCACATAGCGGAGATTTTACAACCGCCGCACAAATTGCATGCTCGCGACCACCGCCGCCGACAACCATGACCTTCATCATACCCTCCAAAACGAAGAAAATCGTTCAATTTCGCGCATAAGAAATCTTAAAGTCCTGAACGCCTTTAGCTTGTCTTAATCCTTCACTAAGTTTAACAAGCGTCGCACTCTTATGCTTTCCCTTTGATACCGCGACAAAGCGCCACTCATACTGGCCATTATTTTGATTGATGGAAAAAGAACCATTTGCAATTTCGTATCCATGAGAACGGATTAGATGAGAAATGTCGGTTTCTGTCAAACCAACATTCCTGTGAAAAAGAAGCGTAATTAGAACAGCGTGTCGTAAAGGTAAGAGACTTTCAATTTTTGCCCCCCACATCATAAATACGGATGCTAAAATCGATACAGTAAGAGCCGTCCCATGAAATCCGACGCCAACAAGAACACCAATCGCCGAAACCATCCATATAGACGCTGCGGTTGTTAACCCACTGATATTCAACCCATCGCGCATAATTACGCCTGCGCCTAAAAAACCAATACCTGTCGTAATGCCTTGAATAATGCGGCTGGGATCTACATATTTCAGAGTATCAAGAGATTTACCTCCAAACCACGTTTCCGGATGAGCCGATAAAACGACCAAAGCGCATGAAGCCATACAAACAAGCCCATAGGTACGCATACCAGCGGCACGCCCACGATAAGAGCGCTCATAGCCGACAAGAAGACCCAAAAGCAACGCAAAGAAAATGCTAAAAATGGCGGCGACGTTTGCAGCAATTTCCTGCGGCGTCCAATAGATCGTCAGAGCTTCCAAAAGTATGTTACCCATGCGAACGCTCCCGAATCGTTTCCTTGTTAAGAATCCGCGAAACACCCGCTCAATGCAAGACTGTATTGTGCAAGTGTAGCAGCCGTGTCATAAAAAATCACCTCATCCTTTTTGGCTTTTCTTATGTCAGTTTGCATCCAGTATAGTCGCCCGGCTTCTTCACAAAACGAAAGCGAAGTATTTGGCTTCGATGTCGCTGTAACCCGTTTTCTTTCCGCCTATTTTCGTCATAGTGCTGCCCAACAATTCATTTGCCGTCCAACAGATTTTCCCAGTTTTGACCACTTTAAGGAAATGGCTGCCGCCGAAGGCATTGATGCCGAAAAACGTTGTATAGGGCTAGACCCCCGTCATCCTGATAAGAATCTTCAAAGCATCTCTTGCCTTTTTCGTCCGGATCCCTTGATTGTTGATCCTATCTGGAGACGTCAACAGCTGCACACTCGCGGTTATGCAACTTGTGGCCTTGTCCACACAATGAGCGGCGAGCGAATTGCCCACGCAGTTGGCGACTTATGTTTTGCCCCGAGCGAAAGCACAGACGCATTAATCTGTCCCTCGGCGGCCATTCGAGACGCGGTGCTTAATTTGTGGGAGATTCACAGCGATTATATCAATCATCGTTTTGGGAGCAATTTTTCTTGTCCTATACAAACGCCTATTATCCCTCTTGGCATTAACAGCAAAACGTTTTCGAAATACACGACCGAGGACAAACGCAAAGCCCAACGCAAGGCTCTGAGCATAGAGGACGATGAAGTCGTCATTCTCTTTATAGGCCGCTTAAGCTTTGCCACCAAGGCTCATCCGCTACCGATGCTTATGGCAACAGAACGCGCCGCTAAACTTACGAGACGACGCGTGCGTCTCCTGATGTTTGGTTATTTTAAACCAAAAGATATGGAACCTCATTTCCGCAATCTGGCTTCGGATATATGTAAAACGGCTACAGCCGAATTTGTTATGAATGACGATCCGCGTTTTCCGGACGGTTTGTGGGCGGCGGCAGACATTTTTACTTCTTTGTCGGACAATGTGCAGGAAAGTTTCGGACTAACCCCCATTGAAGCAATGGCTTGCGGTCTACCCTCAGTCATTACTGATTGGGATGGTTACCGCGAAGGCGTACGCAATGGTTCGGAAGGTTTTCTTATTCCCGTAACAACGCCTCCACCTTCTGCTGGAATGGCGATTGCTCAAATGTACTATAATGAAAATAATTATGGCGTTGCACTGACGGGCGCAGCTCAAAGCACCAGTGTAGATATCGAAGAATGTGCAAAGGCTTATGCCAACCTCATCAACAATGCGGATTTGCGCAAGAAATTTGGTGAGAACGGAAGAAACCGCGCACGCGATGTGTTTGACTGGCAACATATTATTCGCGCTTATGACGACTTATGGAAAAACCTGTCGGAACAACGCCTTTCCTCCCCTCCAACGCATCCGCTACCAGATCGTTGGCAGGCTATGCATCTTAGCTATCCCAACCCGTGGCAAATGTTTAAAAGCTTCCCAACCACACATTTGGCGCCGACAGATGTTTTGCGTATTGCTCTGGATGCAGATGAGGTTGGCATCCTCATGCGGCACAACATCAATCTTTTTGTGCCACAACTTTTGTTATCCCAAGATCAGTTGTTAGAACTCATTGCGCTCATCCGCCGCGCCGGAGCAGTAAGAATTCAAGATATTCTTGCTGCCTTCCCGAAAGACAGCCACGATTTATTATGGCGATGCTTTGGCTGGATGCTGAAGTGCGGCATTTGCACTCTCGAGCGGCACCGATCATGAATTTAGACACCCTTATTTTCTTTGATACCCTTTGGATTCGTTTTATTCTTGGTTTCATTGTTGGCGCTGCTTTAGGAAGCTTCGCTGGAGTAGTCATATACAGGTTTCCTCGTGGACTTTCTATTGTCAGGCCGCGCTCCCATTGCTTATCATGCAACACCGTTCTTGGCGTACGCGATCTTGTACCTATTATTTCATGGCTTACGACGCGCGGACATTGCCGTTATTGTCATGCAAAAATCGGCGCACAATCCCTTGTTATTGAAACTGCAATAGGGTTTGTCTGCGCCATCGTCAGTATTGCGATCTGAGATATTGTGGAGAACATAATGAATCCAATTCATGTCATCGGCGGCGGGCTTTCCGGATGCGAGGCTGCTTGGCAAATTGCCCAAGCAGGGGTGCCCGTCATTTTGCACGAAATGAGGCCTTTGAAAAAAACTGAAGCTCACCAGACGGGTTTTCTTGCCGAATTGGTATGTTCAAACTCGTTACGTTCGGATGATAGCGAGTTTAACGCCGTTGGCTTATTGCATGATGAACTGCGGCGCTGCGGCTCATTGATTATGACCGAGGCTGACGCCCATCAAGTCCCAGCCGGCGGCGCTTTAGCCGTTGATCGAGATGGCTTCTCGGCAGCAATAACCGAACGACTAACAAAACACCCTCTTATCAAACTTTCTCGCGAAGAAATAACCTCTCTGCCCAAATACTCGCCGAACATGGATTCCATAATTATCGCAACCGGGCCATTGACATCGGCCTCCCTTGCGGACTCCATTCGTGCCGAGACAGGTGAAGAATTTATCTCTTTCTTCGACGCTATTGCGCCCATCGTCTTTCGCGAGAGCATCGATATGAGTAAGGCTTGGATGCAATCGCGTTACGACAAAACAGGCCCAGGAGGCACGGGCTCCGACTATATCAACTGCGCAATGGACAAAGAACAATATGAATTGTTTATCAATGAGTTAATTAATGCCCCTAAAGTAGAATTTAAGGAATGGGAAAAAAATACCCCTTACTTTGATGGCTGCCTACCGATAGAAATTATGGCCGAACGAGGCTCCGATACACTGCGCTATGGCCCAATGAAACCCGTCGGTTTGACCAATCCCCACCTGAATACACGCCCCTACGCGGTCGTTCAATTGAGGCAGGATAATGCATCAGGAACGCTCTATAATCTTGTTGGCTTTCAAACAAAGATGAAATACGCCGACCAAGAACGTGTCTTTCGCATGATCCCCGGCCTTGAGAAGGCTGAGTTTGCGCGGCTGGGCGGCCTGCACCGCAACACTTTTATTAACAGCCCCTTGTTGCTCGACAAACAAATGCGCCTAAAAAAGAAACCACACATCCGTTTTACTGGACAAATTACCGGTGTTGAGGGGTATGTGGAGTCAACCGCAATGGGACTTTTGGCCGGATTTTTTGCGGCTTCCGAACGTAAGGGGTCTACATATCCCGCCCCCCCTCGAACAACGGCAATGGGCGCACTTCTCTCGCACATTACAGGCGAAGCAAATGCCGAAACATTTCAGCCGATGAACGTTAACTTCGGGCTATTCCCAATATTGACTGAAGCTCGCGGCGGCAGAGAACGCAAACACCTGTATACCGAACGTGCAAAAAAAGATTTTGGAGATTGGCTGACGAGCCGACCTAATTAAAATTAAAATCCGGAAAATCCCTAGAGAGCAAGTCGAAAACATGAAATACTTTTTCCGGATGCACGTGGTTCGTACCGTCATCGGGGCCTCCATCGCCATCGCTCCTGACGCTTGTCTTGCTTCCATTGCAGCCGTGGAGACAAACCCATAGCGCATTTGTTCTATAAGCAATTGTCACAGGAAACTCCGGCGGGGAATCCAAAAATCGGATTCATATAGTACCAAAACGGGCCAGTTTGTAAAGAGACCCGCAGTGTGTCTATTCCCGCTCCGATGTGAGCCCTTCACGACGAGCCCGCACGTCGTTGAGTATAGCCTCAACGCCATCGATTTGGATAAGGGTTTGATTGGCTCGTTGCCAATCGCCACCCCGGAGCGCTTGCATCAAAAGCATGACTCCCTGCTCTAAAGCTTGTCCCGCCTTTTGAGCAACACGATCACAATGGCTTGGCTCAACAGCATCGGTAAGTTCGCGGCGTAATTCATTAACCAACGGATTGGCTGCGACTTCCTCCTTAAATTCCTTCTCGTTTAGCTGTAGCCAATATCTTCCACGACGCAAAGGCTCGCGTAGCGTTTCATAAGCTTCTTTCAATGCTTCCAGTTGCTTTGCCGCATGGCCACGCTCGCCCATGCCACGAATGAGAAAACGCTCAGGAGAAAGTGTTTTGCCAAAAGTCGCATACTGGCGCTCAAGCTGTTCCATATCGACATCCAAACGACGATCGAGACCCAAACGGGCAAAATGGTCAATATCGCGTACGGGCTGAATCGTCCCGCAACTGTGACAAAACAAGGCGCGAGTCGAAACCGGCTTTTGACACAACCAACAGTACAAATCCCCGTTAGCCATGCCGACAAATTCGTTCATACCAACAACGTTAGACATTACGTTCCCCGCCTGTTCCCCACAGCAATAATAAAAAACTCTCTATAATCCATTGTTTTTCCGGAAAAACATTTCAGACGAGGCATTTCAAGTTATTATCCAAAGGGAGTGTATTACTTGCTTGAAATTAACCTTTGGGATTGTGCTAGAATGCGCTCGCTCGTTTCTCGGAAAGATTGCATGAACCGAGAGTATAGCAGATTTTTCGACATTTTGCAGCAAGTTAGGTGAAGTCTAATGCCCGAAGTACTTTTTGCAGGTCCAGCAGGACGCTTAGAAGGCCGTTATAGCCCCGGGAAGTCGCCGACAGCCCCAATTGCCCTGATCTTACATCCTCACCCTCAACACGGGGGGACGATGAACAATAAGGTTGTGTATGGTCTTTATAATGCATTTGCCGAACGGGATTTTTCGACGATGCGCTTTAACTTTCGCGGCGTTGGACGAAGTCAAGGAGCTTACGACCGCGGCGAAGGTGAACTGAGCGACGCCGCCAGCGCATTGGATTGGTTGCAAACGATCAACCCCAATGCACGTAGCGTTTGGGTAGCCGGCTTTTCATTCGGAGCTTGGATAGGCATGCAGCTTTTGATGCGCCGCCCAGAAATCGAGTCATTCATCTCGGTGGCACCTCCGGCAAATATGCTGGATTTTAATTTCCTTGCCCCCTGCCCTGCATCGGGACAGATCATCCACGGCGCGGCCGATGAAATCGTGCCGGAACCTTTTGTTGCCAAGTTAGTCAACAAATTATCGAGCCAACGAGGTGTTAAGATTGATTATCATGTTATTCCCGGAGCAACACACTTCTTTACCGAGAATCTCAGCGAACTAACCACACATGTCGAAGATTACCTTGACTTGGCGCTGTATCAACGCCCTGTATCAATGGCAATGACCGCCTAAAATCAAGGCCAAAGGCATCCTAAAAAATGTTGTTTTAAAAAGCTGCAAAGGCTTTTAAGGTCTTTCCGCGCACAGCACGTTGCTCCATAATTTCTCTATATCCATCTGACTTGGGGTTCTCTCTTTCAATGATGCCTTGGCTAAAAACGCGCCTATCACAATTTCTCGGAATCGAAGACCTCCGAGAACGGCTGATGTCTATTGAGAATACCCCTACCGTTTATCCAAAGCAAAACTTTACCGATACAAATTTGGATACATCCGCAACAAAAACAATCCTCGCCTCTCTGCAAAAGCTAACGGAAGGCATCATTACACTCGATAAAAGGCTTAGCTCATACCGTTCTGCTCGATTTCTATCTAGTGTTTCAGAGATATATCCGAAAACGAAGACCGTAATTTTTGCTGGAGGCAGCAATTTCGGAGACAATGTTAAGTATGCATATTTGTCATTTCTCGGAGAAGCCAATAAAGTTGGCGCTTCCTGTTATTACCTTCCTTACAACTCTTCGCAATACAACCAACTCAAAGCATGCGGACTACCTTGTTTGCCTGATGCGCTTTCGGAATACACACCCGATGACATCCGTGTGTGCCTTGGCGCAAAAGTATTGGTGCTTGATAATCATTTTGTGCCTCATAACTGGAAGCACCATCTTCCTCACTCCTTGCTTAGAGGTGCAAAAACCATCCAGCTTTGGCACGGCATTCCAATCAAAGAGATTGGGTTAGAAACCGTTGCAACTGCAAAAATTGATGATCCAAACACGGTCGAAATTATGGCATCCTGCGGGCCATTCGACGTTTTTGTAGCCACAAGCGCAGTTTCCCAAACGGAGTGGGCAAGAAAATTCTCGTTTAACGCCTTTTCCACAGCAGGATACCCGCGCAACGACGTTCTCCTTCGTGACATTAACGCGTCTGATAAAATCAATGTAGACACAAAAACCCTCGCTCTTATTGAAGCCGCGAGTAAAAAGAAACAACCTATTGTTTTCTACGCTCCGACGTTCCGTGACAAAAGCGGAGGAGCTTGGTTTTTTAAAGCTGAAATTTCAAAATTCGCGGATTATTGTGCAAAAAATGATTACCTTTTTTTCGTAAACATGCATCCTGCCGAACAAGAAACTGTTGCATCCTTTCGTCAACGATACCCTGAAATCAATTTTGTTGAACCCTATTCGGATGTATATCCACTCGTTAAGCACGCAGATGTTCTGGTGACGGATTATTCATCTCTAGCCTTTGATTTTCTCCTTCTAGACCGACCCATTGTCTTTTATAGACCGGATCACGCCGATTACATCGCACGATCAAGACATCTAATCAAAAATCATGATCAATATCTTTGTGGCGAAGTAACATCGGCCCTAACCGAACTCACCAAGGCTATTGATATTGCTGTCGGCGTTTGTACTAAAGCAGACACAGATTTATACCGGAGCGCTCGCCAATCATTGCGACATAGGCTTTTTGATTATCAAGACGCTTTTGCCTCCCGTCGTTTGAATGACTTGATTGCTAGCCTTTTAGATTCCGCGCCGTAATAATAATCTCGTTCCCTTATGTGAACCGACTGTACACGAAATGTTCTTTGCCATTTAATTTATTGAATCAATTAATAAAAAACCGGTTATTTCGATGGTTTTTGGCACATAAAAATAATTATTCCGCCTCAAAGCCAGCACATTTCAGCCACAAATAAAAGATACCGTTTTATCAAGTGAGAAATTGTTTCTCTCACTAATGTCTAAACACGGCAAAGGAGCCTAAAATGAAAAACAAACTAGCAACAGTTGCTCTTCTTGTGGGAGCACTATCGTTATCTCCATTTGCTTCCGCATATGCAAACGAGCACCACCCACGTGGGGGGCACCCTTCCCGACATAACCGAGATAATTCTGGGTTAGTACTTGGACTTTTCACTGCGGGAATCGTCGGTACTACAATTGCTCTGGCATCAAACCCAGCCAGCCCCATGATAGTCCAGACACCTCCTCCCCCGCCGCTGACACCAGTTTATGTGACACCGACCCCAGTATACTACTATGCACCTACCTATTGGCATGGGCCAAGCCTAAGACATACAGCACACCGCGGCGCTGTATACACATATGCACCCTCATACTATTACGTTTATAGATAACACCATCCCCACAGAGAGAAATCGCATCGCAGAACCCACGGCTCTACTAATCCAGAGCAGCCGCCCAAGCGTTGATCTGATCTTCCGACCATGCGCTGTTCTGGATAACATAGCTTGTGATTGCCGCTGCTTGCGTGGGTGACATGGCGCTGAATTGTATTGTTGTCAATTCATGAGCTTGCAACGTTGTTAACGAGGCAATTTGTACTGTGCCCAAAGATGCCACTTGCATCGTTGTCAACCCTGCAATCTGCTCAGTTCCCAACCCTGCAAACTGCGTACTCGAAAGCGCCGGGAGATTAATATACTCGAACTTCACAGTATCCAACGCGTTCAACGAGGCTGCGGATAGTCCCGTCACCTGCGTCGTCGTCAATCCAGCTATCTCGGCCGTCGTAAACTGGCTGAACTGCGCCGTCGTCAACCCACCAATCTGCACAGACGTCAACGCGCTGATCTGCGTCGCATTCAATATCTCGACGTCCTGCGTCTCCATCGCCGCTATCTGCGCAGCCGTCAACGCCGCTACCTGCAGCGTCCCAAGCCCAGATACCTGTTCCGTCGTCAGCGCCGCCACCTGCACCGTCCTTAACGCAGCGATCTGAGATGCGCTAAATACGTTAATCTGATCAGATGACAACGTTGCAAAA
>Ga0265297_10005941_pt1 | contig 18125 bp, 18 predicted proteins | sample Munlanlwell13791_FD_192502 | JGI IMG/M metagenome (GOLD analysis project Ga0265297, IMG submission 192502) | Leachate microbial communities from a municipal landfill in Southern Ontario, Canada - Leachate well 137-91 | ecosystem: Engineered > Solid waste > Landfill > Unclassified | place...
CTAATGGCTATGGAAAGAAAAAATAAAATAACTATTTTAATACCGACTTTCAACGTTGAAAAAATTATAAGGCGCTGTCTAAAATCAGCTGTTTGGGCTGATGAGATTTTAGTAGTAGATTCTTTCAGTCGCGACAAAACCGTCGCTATTGCCCGTGAAATGGGAGCGAGAGTGATTCAACATGAATATGTTTATAGCGCCAAACAGAAAAATTGGGCTATTCCTCAGGCAAAAAATGAATGGATTTTATTGCTGGATAGTGATGAAGTGATAACGGTTAAATTGCGAAACGAAATCATAAAGATGTTGGAATCTAAGGATTTAGATAATTATGACGGTTTTGGTATTGCCAGACCTCATTATTTTTTGGGACATTTCTTGCGCTGGGGAGGGCGTTATCCTCTTTATAATATCAGATTTTTTAGAAAGACTTGCCGTTACGAAGACCGCGACGTCCATGCCCACATAATTTTACCGAAAAACAGAGTGAAAAATTTGAAAGGAGATATCTTACATTACAGCGACCCAACCTTAACCCATTTTTTTTCCAAGTTTAACCGCTATACCACCTATCAGGCCAATTACATGAAGAAATTTTCAGAAAGGAAGAATGAAATTGAATGGAAAAAGTTTTTTACTCATTATGTATATATCAAATCAGTTATCAAAGATTATTGGTATTTTTTGCCGTTAACTCCCTTTTTCCGTTTTATTTATATGTATATTCTAAGGCTTGGATTTTTGGACGGCCGTTACGGATTTTTGATAGCCATCCTTTATTCTTTTCAGGATTATGTAGCTAAAACAAAATATTTAGAATTAAGAGGCAGAAAGCCGATTTTCAGATTCTTGATGCAGAATTTTGTTAAGAATTTAGTAGTCAGGATTGATCAACGGCCAAAAATTTTTGATCGCATAGAAATATTAAAATAATATCCAAAATAAAAATAAGGGCAATTGTTAAATTGCCCTTATTTTTTTATATTATTATTTTTTCAGACCGAAGAGGCTTCCCAAAACCGCCCAGATCAGAATTTGCGTAGCAATTCCCCGGGAAACAGATTCAAAGAAGCTTGCTAAAATTAAAGATAAAAGTATAGATAAAATTCCAAAAGATAGAATTTTAAAATTTATTTCCATTTTTCTGCCCCAGATATTTATTTCCGTTGTTTCGTTAGGCAAGTTGAGGTAGGTTTTTCCGGCGTAATAAATAGCGCCAAGAGTGTAGCTCAAAAAGAAGATCACGCCAAGAGAGCCAAGCTCTAGACCGTAAAGGAAAAAATCGCTGTGAGGCAAAGAAGTGCCGCCGCGCCAATTTTTTGCTCCCTCTATTACTATTTCCGAAGTGCCGACACCATGGCCGAAAATCGGTTTTTTCATAATTTCTTCCCAGGAGACCTGCCAAATATTTTTTCTGGCTATCCAGGAATTAAAAAAAGAGCTGGCAAACGTTTCTGTTATCCGCAGTTTAACATTTTCAAAGCTTGCTAAAATTAAAAAAGCGAAAGGTGCTAAGGCCGCCAGAATAATTATCAGGTAGCGGGCCAAAAAAGAGAAAACAACAAAAAATAAAGCCAGACAAGCCCAGGAAACGCGGGAATAAGTTAAAATAAAGAAAATGGCCGCCAGAGCAACAAAAAAAATAAGAAGAAAATTGTTCTTTAAACTTTTATTTTTTTGGGAAATAAAGTAGGCTAGAGCCAATCCGAGAATGACAAATAAATACAGGCCAAATAAATTGGGATGGACAAAGGGGCCGGCAATTCTTCCTAAACTCGAATCTGGTTCAAAAAAATATTCCTTCGTGATTAATTGTCTGGCGGCGATTGCCAGCGGAATTAAAGCGGAAGCCAGAGAGGCAAAAATTATTTTCATTAAGCCTTGGTGGTTAGAAAAATAACTATAGGTTATAATGTAAACAGCTATGGGCGCGAGGAAGTAAACAACCCCAGACAGAGAAGCGCTTAGATCTCCTGCCCAGACTATTGAAAAAATAAGGTAAATTGAGTATAATGAGAGGATGAATTTTAGAGGTATGACTTTTATTTTTGGCCATTGCCAGAATATAGTCATTATTCCCAGCAATATAAGAAAAGCGCAGATAATGGCTGTAAGATTCAGAGGTAAATTATAATATTTCAGAAAAGGGAAATATTTCGCTGCATCTAACTTAAAATCATTAAATTTCAAAACCGCTGGCAAAATCACGATCAAAAGCAAAATTAATTTTTCCATACTGAAAAAACCGACGACCAGTAGAGCGGTAAAAAATAAAAAAGCCAAAAGAAATAACCAATCGTTCTGCCAATCTAGATTAGGAAGGCTCAAAAGCAAAAAAGAGGCGGTGGCCAGGAGCAGTATAAAGAAAAATATTTTCGTCGTTTTTCTCATGATATATAATTTTAATAGAATAGGGAGTATTTAAAAACAGATAAAGATATCGCCATGAACGAAAAAAGTAATAAAATTTCTAATGATGTAAAAAAGATATTTATTGTTTGGGGGCGGGAAGCCGAACTTAGCCGCTATTTAGCACAGGGTTTAGGAGCAGAACTCAGACAAGTCTATATAAAAAGATGGGGGAGAATTAGACTTCCGGTTCTGATTCGTTATATTGCCCAAAGCTTCGAAACATTATCTATCTTAGCGAAAAAGAAGCCAAAAGCGGTAATCGTCCAGAATCCTCCGGTTTTTGCCGTCTTAATTTCTTACTTTTATTGTACTATAGCTGGAGCGAAATTAGCAATAGATTCGCACACGGCGGCTTTCTCTGATAAGAAATGGATTTTTTTCCATTGGCTTTTTAAATTTGTCGCGAAAAAATCAGTTTTAAATACCTGCCACAATTTTAAAAATTTAGCAATTTTAGAAAAATGGGGGATTCTGCCGGCGATGGTAATCCAATTTTACAATCCGATTTATAAAGAAGAAAATTTAGAGCAGAAGATGGAAGACGAAAATTTATTCAATTTATTGAAGAATTCTAAATTGCCGATCATGATGGTTAATAGATTCGCTAACGACGATGATTGGCCGACAGTATTCGCCGCCGCGGCTTTATTGCCGGAAGCCACTTTTTTTATTACTGGCGATGCGCCCTCTTCTTTGAAAAAAACTATCAAGAAAAATCTGCCGGCGAATGTTTATCTTACCGGTTATTTGCCTCACAAAGAATTTATGAAATTAATGTGGCGCTGCCGGGTAATCCTTTCTTTTACCTTGAGAGAAGACACTGTTCTTTGGTCAATTCGGGAAATAATGGCTCTAGGCAAACCGTTTATTACAACTGATTCCGAAGTCCTAAGGCATTATTTCGGTGAAGTTGCCTTATTCGCCAAATCCGATCCAAAGCAGCTAAGAGAAAAAATTATTATAGCTATGAAAGATGAAAATCAGATTAAAGATAGAATAAAAACTTTTTTGGAAAGAGATAGAGATAGGTGGGAAAGAGAAATTTCTGCCGCTAACAAAATTTTAAATAACTAAAAAGTAATAGCCGTCTAGTTTTTTTTAAAAAAATTTGCCGGCTAAAAAATTTATGATTATTTTAAAAGAGTATCTTTTCACTTTTGGCTGGTCCCTGGTCGGAGCCTTGTCTATGGCCATTGCTCTCGCCATTATGCTTTGGGTCTTTAGCTGGCTGACGCCAATTAACGAATGGGAAGAAATAAAAAAGGGCAATGTTGGGGTAGCGATTGTTGTAGCCTCGGTTATTATTAGTGCGGCGATTGTCATCGGCAACACTATTATTTAAATTAAGGAGGCAGAATTAATAGGTAAATATGAAAAAAATATTATTAATTTTGCTATTTGTATTAATATCATTTTCTAGCTTAGCTTCTTTTTCGAAAGAAACCAGGGCCGACTTTTTTGATTTTTTTTATAAGACAAAAGAAAAATTAGTCGTCGTCGGCAACCAATTATTTTCTGCCGATGAACCGTTGATTTTGAGAGGAGTAGCAGTCGGCGATCCTTATTCGCGCCAAAGTGTTTATAGAAGAACGTCTAACGATTACGAAGTGATAAGCAAGGATTGGCAAGCCAATGTTGTGCGTTTATCAATCTACCCCAGCTATAAAAAAGAAGAAAAAAAGATAAAAAAAATTCTCTCGGAAGAAGTGAAGGCCGCCCGGGATAATAATTTGTTTGTGATTATTGATTATCATGTCATCGGCTTTCCTAACGGCTGGTATAAATCCTGGCCGGAAGGAGAATCCCAAGATTATTCATATGATAGCAGTTTTAAGGGTGCTATGGATTTCTGGAAATATATAGCCGTGGAATATCGCGATGACCAGGGGATTATTTTCGAATTATGGAATGAGCCGGCAGACAAAAAGACGAGAACGTGGGAAGAAATAAAACCTTACTGGCAGCGCCTTTACGATTTGATCAGGAGCCAGGGCGCGAAAAATGTTATTATTGCTCCCGGCGTTTATTGGACTTATGATTTGCGAGGGATAAAAGATAGCCCCTTGAAGGGCGAGAATATCGGTTATGCGTGGCACAATTATCCTTTTTCCGGCGAATATTTAAAATGGTCGCAAGCTTTGGACGGTTTGAATAAATATTATCCGGTTTTTGTGACCGAATGGGGTTTTAGCACTGACCCAGAGAAAAGGCATTATGCTAAATTAGAAAATTACGGGACGCCTTTTAAAAAATATTTAATTAATGAGGGCCTTAATTTCACTGCCTGGTGCTGGCACAATCCCTGGGATCCAAGGATGTTTGAAAATAATTGGCTGGATTTGACTCCCTATGGAAAGTTTGTAAAAGATTTTCTTCTCGGTCTTGAGGACAGCCAAGAATTTAACGCAGAAATAAATAATTTTATAAAGAATGGCTTTGACAGCAATTCACGCCTTTTGGGAGAAGGGGAGAGAAGAGCGGTTGTTTATTCTTTTAAAATAGCTTTTTCCCGCAATCCGGAAACAGATGAAGATTTTTCTGATGTTAAAAAAATAGCCAACGGCCAGTGGCCATCCCAGAGAAGCTCAGAAGCTGAAGATGCGGCTGAAGATAATTTCCAAAAAATTTATAAGCGCAGTCCGGACATGAAAAATAAAAATGATGAGGCGGCAATAACGATTATGGCTTATGGCTTGCGTCAAAGAGCAGAAAATAGAAATTTAAATAGTGAAAAATGGGGGCTGGAAATTTTTAAAAATATTTTTGGCCGGTTTCCTCGGGCGACCGAAGATTGGAATATTCTTCAGGCCATCACTTATTCTGGAGCAAGGAGATAATGATAATTTTAAAATAAAAAAAGACCGGAGAGGAAATTTCTCTTCTCCGGTTTTTGTTGGGTCGTTTTATTTCGGCACGACTTTTATGACGACTCGCCGGTTTTGTCTCCGGCCGTCTTCGGTGTTGTTCGGGGCTATCGGACTTGATTCCCCGAAACCCTGGGCATAGAGATTCGCTTGGCTCAAGCCGTTGTTTATGAGATAAAGCCAAACGGCTTCGGCCCTGGCCAAAGAGAGATCATTGTTGTCTCTGAATTTACTCTTCGGTTTTATCGGGACGTTATCCGTATGCCCTTCGATAATAACTGGTTGATCGGGATAAGTCCCTTTGATCACGCGGCAGATCACGGACAAGATTCTCAATCCCTCGGGCTTCAGCACGTCTTTCCCCGAGTCAAAAAGCAAATCAGAAGAAAGTGTAATCGTGTTGTTGCTGATTGTGACACCGTCCAAAGCCGAGATCATAAGATCCCTGAAGGTCGTGTCTATTGCTTTGGCTGTTGGTTTCGAAGGGATGTTTTGTGTAACCGGGGGGGCAGTGGGCGCGGCGATCTGGGTCGGAGTATAGACGAAATTCGTTACATCGGAAGGAGGCGTCAAGGTGTTGCCGTATTTATCCATAAGCCAGTATCCGAACGAATCCCATTTTCCGTTTGGATCACGGTTAGATACCAGGCTTGAGACATAACTTCTCATGACGTCCTTTACCATATCTTCGGTGGCGCCGTTGTAAAGAACAATCTGTCGGCGCCATTTCGATCCGTCAAACGCCAGTTTGCCGGCATAAGACGGAACGGGCTTGTCCGGGTCTCCCAGGCGTACATACTCAATTGCCTGGGTGCTCGTAACTATGCTTGTGACCACGGGAATTTTAACCGTTGTCGTTACTTTGGAAGCCGCCGTTTCTTCTTTCGGCGCCTGTTCCTGGACCACGGCCGTGGAGTTAACCCTTTTAACAACGGGTCCGCCACAGGCCAGGAGGGACATAACCAGGATAACAATCATGGCGGTGAGGGTGCATTTAAACCATTTCATACTGTACTCCTTTTGAAAGATTGGGAAGTTTTTGGTGGTGATTCTGAAAGTATTACCTTTATATTCTCCTTTTCTCGTGATTTTCGCAATATGACGTTATATGACGTTAAAAGAACGATTGAATATCAAAATTTACCATAGTGCCCTCAATTTGTCAAGGTTTTATATTATAAAAATTAATGGCCGCACATTAAGGGCGCCCTTGACTTTTTTACCGTTTCTTGCTAAGATAAATTATTCTAATGTAAAGAAAAATAAAAAAATATGAAGAAATTTTTTATTAAAAATAAGGCAGTTTCCTTAATTTTGTTAGCCCTGGTTGTTTTTTCCAGTGGCGGGGTGTTTTTTATTCCGGAAAGCTCGGCGGAAATTATAAAGGAATATAGAAGAGGGGAAATGTTTGATATCAACAACAAGCATTACTTGGTTGCAAGCAACGGCGCTTTTGTTGAAATATTGGAAATATCTTCGGAAAATAAATTTAAAAAAATAAGTGAAATTCGCGGTTTGGAAGAAGTAAATGATCTCTATTTAAATAAAGAAGAGAGGGGAGTTTATTTGATAGTTTTAACCGGAAGATTTTTAATAGAATACAATATTAGCGACCCGTTAGCGCCCAAAATAGAAGTAGAGAGAGATTTGTATGAATGGCGCGGCCGGGGAAAATATAAAATTGGCTACATGAAATCTTTAGCTGGAAACGGCCAATATGTTTTTACCGCCGGTTCCCGAGGAGTCAGAGCTTTTGATAAAAATAGTTTAGCAGTTGCTGATAATAAAATTTATACCTTGGAACCAAGCTATGGGATAGCGGCTAAGGGCAATCTTCTGGCCGTCATCATCAAGGATAAGGGTTTCTATGACAAAGGACTAATTTTTAATATTGAGAGCGGTGCCTTGAGAGGCGAATACAGCTTAGCTAATTTTTCCGATATAACTAGACAGCCGACGATTGATTCGGCTGGCAATGTTTATTTTCCGTCGGATAATAGTTTGATAAAAATAAATAGCGCCGGCCAGACGGTTAATTCTTATTTCAATCCGGTTAAAGAAGGCTTAACTTTTAGCTATGGCGTCAGAGAATTCAACGGCAATCTTTTTTATGTTAACGGTTTTGGCCTGACAGAATTGAATAATAATTTGAAAAAAAATAAATTCTTTTTTTCCGCTCCTTCCAATATCTATGGTCCGAATTCCTGGGCAACTGGAATAGCTGTTGATCAGAGCGGCCGAATGGCGATTTTCAATAAATCTTCAATTTTACTTTTAGATAATAAATTGAATTTGCTTGATAAATATATCTATCAGTCCATGTTGAGACAACCGGAAGAAACAGACTTGAAAATAGTTTTGGAGAAATATCAGGCAAACGCCGGAGAAAATTTGAATATAAAAGTATTTGGCTTCTGGCCCAACGAAAAGGTGGCTATAAGATTGGGGGATACAGAGCGGATAGTTGCAGTCAATAATTATGGTGCGGGTGAAACAACGATATCGGTTCCGGGGAAAAGCGGAGCGATGTTTGTTTCGGCTGATGGTCAAGATTCAAAATTAAATTATCAAATCAGTTTTATTGTTAGATAAAGATTCCTAATAGGAACATTGGTCATTCACAATCGAATAATGAGATGGAGGCAGGATCATGAAGAAGATTGTTTGTCTTTTGGCGGTCGGGATTATCATTTCGGCCGGTGCTTTCGCCGAGACAGTTCCGCTTTATATTTTCTCCTTTGCCACTCCCTGCTTGGGCGTGGCGAACGGGGAAATCCAGTACAGCAAAGTGCCGGTTAATCCCGACACAGTTTTTGCCCAGGGCGACGATGTTTACGTTCTGGTGGAAATCAAGAGTGTCGTCGGCAAACATCGTTTCAAGGTGGAGAAATCTTTAAACGGTGTTTCCTACGGCGCCTACACCACTGACTGGAAAAACGTGGAAGAAAAGTGGGTTTGGGATTATTCTTATTTCGTCCCTTCCCAGCTCGATGCTCGGCCCGGAAAATGGAAGTTTGTTATTTATTTCGGGAAAAAGAATGGGACATTCGAGCGTATCGCCGAGGTAAATTTTCGAGTCGGTCGAGAAGATTCAATCTATACTTTCACTGGTGCGGTCGCTTGTCGAGGTATCATTGACGGTGAAATTCCATATAGCAAAGTAGCGATTTCGCCCGATTCCGTGTTCACGGCTGGTGAAACTGTTTATGTTTTAACAGAGTTATCTAAAGTATATATAAAACATCGTTTCGGAGTCGCTGTTTTTTTTAACGAAAACTCTTGGAACGAGTACTTCACGGACTGGAAGGATGTCGGTTTTGGCTGGGATTATTCTTATTTTACGCCCCGACAGGAAAATATTCGCGCTGGTAATTGGAAATATTATATCTTTCTTGAATGCGGAGGGGAACTAAAACAAATAGCATTTGTAAGTTTCAGAGTAGAGGAAGCTAATCCTACCGCGGTCAAAGAAGATGGAAATTTTCCTCTTCCTTTCTCTCTTTCGCAGAATTTTCCCAACCCCTTCAACCCCGCCACAACCATTAGCTTCAATCTTCCCCAGAACGGCGATGCTTGCCTTGAGGTTTTTAATCTCTCTGGCCAGAAGGTTGCTGTTTTGGCCGACGGATATCTGGAGGCTGGTTTACACCAGGCTTCTTGGAACGCCGCCGGTCTATCAGCCGGGATCTATTTTGCCAAACTTCGATCCGGCAATTTCTCGGCTACAACGAAGATGACGTTGCTGAAATAAACGTCAAGTACATTTATATATAGTCCATACTTCTCGCAGGTATGGACTTTTTTATTTCCAAAAAACAAAAGCCCCGCACACAGTTTGTGCAGGGCTTTTTATTATAATTATTTTTCTATTTAACGCACCAGATTCCTTTTGTGAAAGGATAAGCTTCGCTTCTAAAAGCTTTCAGAGTGATATCTCCTGTTTCCGAATTGTAATTGTCAATATAGAATGGCCCGTCGCTTATTATCAGGTGTCCATGTGTCTGGTACCAATCAGTTAAGGCTTTTTTCCGACTGGCGAGATTTTCTTCTGAGAAATAACTGGTGCCATTAACTGAAACGAAAGGCGCTATTTCCGAATAATTCAGGCTGTCTAATTCAGTGAAGATTTTAGCAATGTGGTCTTTATTCGTTAGGTTCAATTTTTGTAATTTATCATTCTCTATTTCTCCGTATTGAAAACCCTTGTTTCCAAATACTAATTTATCTGAACCGGCGTATATCTCCAGGGGCGCGCTTCTTTGGAATAATTTGGGGAATATCATGAGATTATCTTTATCAAAATCAGTTCTATCTAAATAGACAATTAAGTTATCTCCGGAGATTCTTAAACCCTGAAGACCTTCAAAATAATCCTGCCAGCCTTCGTCTGATATTTTTTGTTTTGTTTTGTCATAGGAACGATCCCAGGTAGAAGCGATAAAATATAAAACATCGCCCCAATTAATTTCTTCTCCGTCGTGCCATTTAGTTCCCAAATATTTTGAGAGATCAAGAGTTATTTCTGTTTTTGCTTTTGTTCCTTTGGCGACGTTATCCCATTTATTTTTATTAACATTCCAGGTAAACGCATCAGCTGGCATATCTGTGTTGCCGGTCGATTTTATAGTGTAGCCCCAGCGGAAAGGTTTTGTTTCTAAATCTTTGTCATTCCATCTCGCCGGATCATGAATGGCATTCACAATGTCTATCATGCCGATACTTTCAATCACAACTGGGTTCCAAGAGCTTCCTGCTTCATACAAATATTCACTTCCGATTGTTAAAGTATTTGAATTTTTGTTTTTAGCCTGCCTGATGTTTCCCAAAAAGCGCAAACCTATGTGTTCATCATTGACTAATCCTTTTACAGCGCTTCTGGCAGGAGAAAGGCCTTCTTTCGCTACTAACCATATTCCCACAGAATCATTCAAATGAAGGTCAGTTAATTTTCTGTTAAGCTCTGCCCACTTCGCTTCTGTCTCGCAGTTTTTCATCTGTTCTTCTATATCCTTGATTTCTTGATTTTCATATTTCCATCCGCCTTTTGGCTCATATATTCCGGGGAAGCCGAAGCTGGTATATTTTGAAGCGCCGTAATAAATCCAGCCGGTTATATAAAAATTCCATTTTAATTCGTTCGGATCGGTTGTGTAGGTTGGCGATTTGAAACTTTCATCGCTCCGGTTGTAATAATTTTTATTAACAGTAAAGCCAACTCCTTCCAGTTCAGTTGATATTATTTCCGCCATCTCCTTGGAATCTTTTGTCTCGTTGTCTATATAAACGATTAGTTCTACTGGCTTATTTTTGTAAGTCCATTTATCGTCAGTTTTAACCGCTCCTACTGATTTCATGCCTTCAGCAATGAGCGCTTCCGCTTTTGTTTTATCAACTTTGAAATCGTACTTATCAACTATCGGTTTGATATTTTGATAACTGGGATGCTCTGGAATTATGTTGGCGGCTACTGGAATTGCCAGGCCTCCATAGGCTGTATCAACTATTTCTTGCTTATCTACTAAATAGTTCATCGCCAATCTTACTTTCTGAATAGAAAATGGATTTAATTTTCCGCCTTTGCCGGGAGCAGGGTTAAAAGCGATAGAGCCAAATTCAGAATAAGCGCTATAAAGCTTTATGTTTTTATCATTTTTTGCAGCTAGCGCCTGAGTAGAATCTAATGAAGAGAGATAATAATCAATATTGCCAGCCTGAAGCTCTTTCAAGACATTCTCTTTTGCGACTTTTTTAAAGATGACAGTGTCTGCCACCGGTCCGTGAATTTTTGCGTCGCGTTTCATCTCGAGATACTGAGGCAAGGCGATAATAATCGCCAAGACGATGATCGCCAGCGAAATTATGCCCAGCGATTTTTTGCTCTTGAAGAGTTGCATAGGTTGTTTTTAATTATTAATTTCATTATGAAAATTATTATACCACGAATTTGTGATTTATAATAATTATTATTTTTAAAAATTTTTAAAATTTGTTATAATAAAAAAATAAACATAATAATTTTTTTAAGATCTTATGAAACAAAAAATTATCCCAGTGATAATTGGAGTCGTTTGTTTAGCGATCGGACTTTTTGCCGGATATTATGGAAAAGATTTAATCAACAAAGGTAAATTTACGACCGCGCAAAAAATAGCTATCCAAGACGCGATCATTAAGACGCAAGTTCAGCAGGCGGACAGCATGCTAGAGACAGTTTATGAAGGTAGTCTAGATGGAATATACCCGCTGGAGCAAGCCAAGAAGCTAGGAGCCGATCTTCTGCGCAATTTACGCTATGGCGATGACAATCAGGGATATTTTTGGGCAGATACCATTGATGGCACCAATGTGGTTCTCTATGGACGAAAAGATGTGGAAGGCACAAACCGTCTGGATGCTTATGTCGGCGGAGTTTATCATGTGAGAGAGATTATAAAAAACGGCCAAAAGCCGGGCGGGGGATTTACTGATTATTTTTATCCGAAAATGGATAAGTCCGAACCTCTTCCCAAAAGAGGCTTCAGCCTTCTTTTTGAGCCTTTTGGCTGGGTGCTGGGAACAGGTTATTATATAGAAGATTTGAAATAAAGATTTTGATTTAAAATAAAACACTAAATCGCTCGCAAGGGCGGTTTTTTGTCGGATTGACAAAAATATAATCATAATCTATATTGTTATATTAAACCAAAGACAAAACGATCTTTAAAAATAAGGGGGACTGTGCGATGAAAAATGGAATGATTATGTTCGCGGTTATCGTGATTGCTCTGTTTCACGCCGAGATCGTAAGAGCGCAGCAATCATTGATAAATGTTGGGGGAGAATCAACGAGAGAAAAGTCTGCTCATTTTTTTTCTCTTTTCATGGATGTTAGAGTGAACAAAAATTATTCTCACAAACTTGAAATGAGGCAGGATTGGCCCGACCTGTTTCTTCCGCAATCAGCAAAAATGACGCGAAGACACGTTGGGTCAATAAATTTAGGATTCGGAATGGGGTATAATAGGCGTTTATTTGGCAATGATAAATCATGGCAAATCCGATTGCCGATTTCGTATGAGATATTTAGCTTTAATGCTAAAGACGGTGATGGACGGTTTGCTAAAGAATTAATTTCAGGCACAGTCTTGGAGTGGTGGGATCCAGTCATGGCGAAGGATTTGGTCGCGCAACATTTTACGCCCAGAGTTGGAATTGAGATAGCGAAAAAAGATTTTGGAATAGGATTTTCAGTTCAGCATTATCGTTTGTTGTTGCGTGATTTTCGGGGCGAAGATCGTATCGGCGCTCCAAATCTTTCTCATGTGATGAGCTCTCGGGAAATAGAAAGTGGCGCAAGCTTTCAGATAGATGTGTTTTTTTGGCGCAAAGAAGGTTGGGTACCTATTGATTTTTATGTTGAGACCACGAGAGGATTTAAAACCGCCAGCTTCGGAATTATTACAAGTTTTAATAAGAGATGGAGGAGATAATCTTCTCGGCGGTTTTTAACCGTGGCCAGACAGAAAATATTTGTCGTCTTCTAACGCCTCGTGCGAATTTGCGCGGGGCTTTTTTATTTTTTGACTTTTGGAGTGAAAAATGGGAAAATAAAGGAAGAATTTACCCTATTAGATATTTATTATCTAACGGGGCAAGGCTTATTTTAATTTATAATTATGGGCGAGTTACAAGAATTAAAAAACGAGATAGAAAAGATTAAAGAGCGTAATGCCCGCGTTGAGGCAGACAAAGCCTGGGAAACGAGTCTTTTCAGGAAAGTTTTAATCGCGGTTTTAACCTATATCGTCATCGTCCTCTTTTTTTTGGTCGCGGATCTGCAAAAACCTTTTATCGGCGCCGTTATCCCAACAGTCGGCTTTATACTATCCACTCTTTCTGTTCCTTTTTTTAAAAAGATTTGGGAGAGGGGAAGGAAATAAAAATATAAATATATTTTTGAAACCGTCCTAGAGGCGGTTTTTTTGTAAGGCAGGATGTGGGATATTTAATGCTGTTATAAACCTTTATCTTTTTGTTTAATATTGGTATAATCAATATATAGTAATATATTTATAAAACCTCATGCAAAACGTCGAAACTATAAAAAAAGTAGCGGATAGTTTGGGTGTGCACTCGATTCACATCAAAATGTTTTCTTTAAGGTTTAATTGTAATAAAAAAGAAGACATAGAGGAGTGTTCGGACGCTTATCAATCCTACAAAAAAGAAGCTCCAAAGCCCTTTGTAAAATGGGTGGGCGGAAAAAGGCAACTTGCTAAGCAATTTCGTGATATGAATCTATATCCTCCAGATGAGTTTAATCCTATAACCGCAACTTACCATGAACCTTTTGTTGGTGGCGGAGCAATGTTCTTTGACTTGCTTCCAAAGAAGGCAATTCTTTCTGATTTGAATAGCGAACTTATAACTACGTACCAAGTTATTAAAAATGATGTTGAGAAGTTAATCGCCAAACTTAAAGAATATCAAAATAAACACAACAAAGATCTCTATTTAAATATTCGTGCTCAAAACGTTAAAAAGCTTTCCAATCTCAATATTGCCGCTCGATTTATATATTTAAATCGGGCTTGTTTTAATGGTCTATATCGCGTAAATAGAAGCGGACAATTTAATGTACCTTTTGGAAAATATAAGAATCCTCTAATTTGTAATGAAGAAAATCTAAAAAAAGTTAGCAAATCGCTCAAAAGTATCAAGATTTTTAATGAGGATTATAAACAAGTTTTAAAAAGAGCGAAAAAAGGTGATTTTATATATTTTGATCCGCCTTATTACCCCGTAAACCGTACTTCTAGTTTTACGAGCTATACAGCTGAAAATTTTTTGGAAAAAGAACAAGAAGAACTTCGTGATACATTCATAGCACTTCATAAGCGCGGTTGTTATGTCATGCTTTCCAACTCCGATACTCCTTTTATAAATAAACTATATTCTGGACTTGGCAAAAAAATAAAAATTAACAAAGTTTATGCCGGTCGAAATGTTAATTCTGATGCAAAAAAGAGGGGAAAAATAAAGGAAGTCGTTGTAATAAATTATTAAAAATAGTTATGTCGAATAGAAAAGCAAAAAATATCACATACAAAGATTTTTTAACGTCCGATCTTCTGGAAAATGAGGGAATTTCCTCATTAAAATTAAAAATCCCAGAATTTCAGAGAAATTATGTGTGGAAGAATGATAATATTATTGAATTTTTTAATTCCATAGAGGACAATGAGCCAGGTTATTACTCTGGAAGTATTGTTATAGTAGCTAACGAGGACGGTTCCTCCGGCAGAGATAAAATCGTCGACGGTCAACAAAGACTTGTTACTCTGTCTTTTATTTCGAAAGCTATTTATGACAGTGTTTCGAACGATGAGATGAAAGAAGATATTAAAAAAATTCTTTTCCAAGGGCAAAATTTAAAAATTATATTTCAAAGAGAGGGTCTGCAGTCTATTTATGAAAAAGTAATTCGTGGTGAAGTTTTTGACGAAAAGACATTAAATAAAAGTCAGAAAAAATTGTTAACTGGTTTCAATATTATAAAAAAAGAAATTTCCGAAATAGATGATTTAGAATCTTTTTTTAATAAATTAGAACTTTTAGAGTTTGTTGTAATTAAATGTCCGGACGATAATGATGCATATCAATTGTTTGAAGGCTTAAATTCAACTGGTCTTAGTCTTTCTGCAATAGAGCTAACAAAAAATTCCATATTAGGTTTTGTAAAAAAAGAAGACCAGACTAAACTAGTCGAAATTAATCAGAAGTGGGAGGCAATGGAAAAAAGTTTTGAAATGGAAAATCCAGTATTTTTTAGTAAATTCATAAGACATCATTGGTTCTTTGAAGGAGGTTATGTTAGTAACTCTAGATTATTTAAAGAAATTAAGGAGAAAAAGATTATAAATATGACGACCGTGGGAAAGTATATAAATGAATTGGTTGAAGATTCTAGAGTATATTTAAATTTTAGATTGTCGAATTTAAATAAAAGAGATTTTAATGAGCATATGGATGATAGAGTGTACCAAAAAATTCCTATAATAATTAATCATTTTGGTTTGTTAAAATTAGATCAAATATATTCAGTTCTTTTTGCTCTATATAAACAAGGAAAATTCACTGAAAGATATTTTTTAAGAGATTCCTATTTTAATCACATAGAAGGTCTTTGGGCGTTTATTTTTTTAGTTAATCATTCAAAAATTAGTCCTTCTTCTTTCGAAAGAAAATTTGCTAGTCTTTGTAAGGATATAGGAGAACTCCAATATTCGGAGTTTAAAATTAGAATGAAAGATTTTTTCAAGGATTTGCATAATATTGTTTTGTCTGTGGACAAGAAGGATTTTTCTAAAAAAATGAGTGAATCATTAAATAATAATGAAAGTGGAAGCGGATTAATTAGGTACTTGCTCCGAGAGTATTTGTTGTCAACCGGAGGCGGGGAAGATCCGGATCAAACCACGGAACATATTATCCCCAAATCCAATTTTAGTAATTGGTCGAATATTAATAATCCAGACGCTGTAAAGGGGTTTGTAGAAAAGTTGGGTAACTTGACATTATTAAATAAGACACTTAATGAAAGTATAGAAGATAAGGCTTTCGCCTATAAGAACGAAAACGGATATGCTAAGAGTTCTTTTGTTTTGAATAATAAATTATTTGATGACTGGGGGGACAAATTTAATTCAGAAGATCCGAAGGTTGCAATAGTAGAAAGAGGAATGAAAATTTCGGAAATTATTTATGATTTATATATCGGTAAAATCGAAGCCCTAAGTAAATGATAATAAATTTATTAATGTAATTATGAAAAAAAATAATTTAAATTTGCTCAATAATCCAGGAGTAATTCGTTGGTGCTATGAAGGTATTACGGATATCACTATAAAAAATACTAGCAACGGAGACAAACTTAAGGCGGCAAGCGAGATAGAAAAAAAATGGGGGAATACCGTGATTGGCGGTAACGGTGGTGGACAATGGACAACTAAATTATGCGAAGATTTAGTTATGGAGGGTTTGATAAAGTTAGGCAGAAAAAATGTAAGAAAAACCACACCAATAAAAAGTTCCTTAAGGGATAAGAAGTATCATCCCGATTTAGAATGTGATAATTATGTCTACGAAGTCAAGGGTAGCAACTGGTGCATTACTGGCACGGCTGGGGAGAAGATTCTTGGCACGCCCCTGAAATATGGAGAAGTGCCGCGATTATTTAAAAAACCATTGCAAATAGTGTTGGTCGGATATCAAGAATACGAAGCTAGAATGGGTTATGCTTTTGGAGATTTGTTAGACGAAAAAAATCAAACTCAAGAATTACATGAGAGTTTGGCTTTCTACAAGAAGAATAAAATTGAATATGTAGCTTTTACTGATATATTAAAAAAGATAGATTTGCCTGATGGTTGCTGGAAGAAAAAAAAGAAAATTATTTAACATGTCTACGAAAGAATTAAAACTTCATCCAGACAATTTTGATTTGGAATGTACAACCGTGTGGTCATTTCCTCGTCGGGGAAACTGGGCAACACATAAATCAGATTGGAGGGGAAATTGGGCACCAGAAGTGGTGCGCAATTTAATTTTGCGCTATTCAAAAGAGGGCGACCATCTGCTTGATTGCATGATTGGCGGGGGGACTACGGCAATAGAGGCAAAAATATTAAATCGCCATATTACATGTGTTGATGTTAACGAAGAGGCATTAAAGCGAACTAGAGAAGTTTTGGAATTTGAGGTTGATAATAAAGCTAAGCAACGAATAATAAAGTGCGATGCTCGTAATATGAAATTTATTAAAAATGAAGAAATAGACTTCATTCTCACTCATCCACCATATGCCGATATAGTAAAATATAGTGAAGGTGAAATCCCTGAAGATTTATCGAATATACATAATATAGATAAATTTGTAGAGGAAATGGGGGCGGTTGTAAAAGAGTTATATCGTGTTCTGAAGTCTGGAAAATTTTGTGCCATTCTAATAGGTGATACAAGACGAAATAAAATGTATCAACCACTTGCTTTTAAAGTAATGGATAGATTTATAAAAGAAGGTTTTAAATTGAAGGAGGATATTATAAAAAAACAGCACAACTGCAAAGCAACTGGCTTTTGGGTCAATAAATCAAAAGAATTAAATTTCTTGTTGATAATGCACGAACATTTATTTGTTTTTCAAAAAATTTAACTAATTTATTAAAATAATATGTTTCAATTAGACAACAATAAAATATCGTCTTCAATTAGTTTAATGGTTGCAATAATAATGCTGGTAGCTAGCTATTTTCAGTGGTGGGATATAACTTATAGCGGAGGGATGAAAACAAAAAAATGGGTAAAAATATTTTTTGCTGTTCTTATTATTTTGTTGTTTATTGCACTTTTTTTAATTATCGGAGACTAGAAAAATAATTAACTAATAATAATATGTTCTTCAACTCACCAGGCGCGCCTACTGTCGCTAAAAAAACAGTATATTTAATAGCCTCAATAATTTTAGGTTTGCTTTTGAGCCTTTGGGTTCACGTTTTTATTGAAATTAAATATTTAAGTTGGGCCGAGGAGCAGGGGAGAGCGGTGTCTTTTTATAACGGTTGTGCTTTAGCGCCCTGGCTTCAAATCGCGCTTTGGCTAATTGGCGCTTTGGGCGGATACTTTCTTGGCCGTTGGTGGTGGCGAATAGTCTATGTCGATAGGGTTTGGGAGAAGAAAATAAGTAAATCATAATTATTTAAAATAAATCTATGTCTGACAAAACTATCAATATTCTCCGTTGTGTTGCGCGCGGTATTTTAATAATTATTGCCGCGGCCGCCTTTATTTTCGCTTTATTGTCCGGAGCCG
>Ga0265297_10005942_pt1 | contig 18119 bp, 17 predicted proteins | sample Munlanlwell13791_FD_192502 | JGI IMG/M metagenome (GOLD analysis project Ga0265297, IMG submission 192502) | Leachate microbial communities from a municipal landfill in Southern Ontario, Canada - Leachate well 137-91 | ecosystem: Engineered > Solid waste > Landfill > Unclassified | place...
GCCCTGTTTTCTTCGCATACGGATCGTATTTCGCATTGAAGCGCCATTGTGTCTCTTTGCCATTCACAACTGGCCATTTTAAGCCGCGTACACGGTGATATGTGTCGAAATCGGCCAAATCATGTCCATGCCCAAGACCGAACTTACGGTACTCTTCCCAGATGTATTTGTGAATAAAGAAGCCATATCCTTTGAACGGTTTACCATCACTTCCGACGACGTTACGTTTATCACCGCCTGCTTCGGTATTGGCAAATCCTTTTCCGATTGGATCAGGCCATTTAAAGCTTTTTGCTTCAGGGTTCGCAAACAATACGTCAAATAATGTATCGGTCGGTTTGTATCCCATCGCTTTGGCTTTATCAAGGACATCCGGCAATTCTGTCCCATTAGGGAGTTTCCACCCTTTCCATACTTCTGCGAGAGTAAAGCGTTTTGCAAACTCCATCGTTTGCCACAAATCACCCATGGATTGTCCCACAGGGGTAACTTGCTGTTTCCATTGCTGTGTGCGGCGCTCGGCATTGCCGTAACCGCCCCATTTCTCATAAATCATCGCACTTGGCAAAATGAGATCGGCAACTTTGGCGCTGATACCAGGATACGCATCGGAACAGACAATGAAGTTATCCATCTCACGAGCTGCTTTGATCCAGTGATTCGCATTCGCCGTATCCTGCCATGGATTATTGACCTGAACCCATGCCCATTTGACTTTAGCATCTTCAAGATCACGCATGATTTGAACATAATGGCTTCCAGGGATCGGATTAAGCGTCCCCTCTGGGAGTTTCCAGATTTTTTCAGATACAGCACGGTGTTTCGGATTAGCAACAAGCATATCCGCAGGGAGACGATGGCTGAATGTTCCTACTTCACGCGCTGTTCCACACGCACTTGGCTGTCCGGTAAGACTGAATGCACCTGAACCCGGTTTAGCTTGTTTACCCAACAACATATGAACCATATACGATTGGCTGTTAACCCACGTACCGCGAGTATGCTGGTTCATCCCCATCGTCCAGAAACTGACAATTTTACGATTTTTTTCGATATACAAATCGGCTAATGCTTTAAGTTTTTTCTTGAATGCTTCGATGTCTTCATCCGGATTACCTTTGGCAACACTTGCTGTATACTCCAATGTATACGGAGCCAATCCGCGCTTGAACTCTTCAAACGTAATGGCCCAGTTCTCCGCTGCTTTCGCGTTATGGGTCATTTTCATCGTTTCACCTGCATCGTAACCAAAAGGTTTAAGTGCAGGTGCTTCAAGATTACTTACGGTTTTGGAAACTTCTTTAGCAACCGTATCTTTTTCCGATTCGCGAAATTTTGGGTGATTAGGGTTGTTACGCATTCCATATCCGGTATCCACCCAACTGGTGGTAAATACACAGTTATCATTCACGTATTTCTGATCGATCGCTTCAGGATGATTGTAAACAATTTCACGAGCAATGTAGTTCCAAATCGCCAAATCGGAGTTAGGACGGAAAATAATCTCAATGTCCGCTAAGTCAGAGGTCCGTGTTGTATAAGTAGAAAGATTGACAATTTTTACCTTCGCTTTGTTCGTAAGTTTACGATCCGATACACGTGACCAGAGGATCGGGTGCATTTCGGCCATATTGGCTCCCCATGTCACGATGGTGTCGGTCAACTCGATATCATCGTAACATCCCGCAGGTTCATCGATACCAAACGTTTGCATAAATCCGGTAACCGCAGAAGCCATACAGTGACGCGCATTTGGATCAAGATTGTTACTTCTGAAACCGCCTTTCATAAGTTTTAATGCCGCGTACCCTTCATGAATCGTGTATTGACCCGATCCAAAAACTGCTACAGATGAAGGACCGTTTTTCGCATACGTCTCCTTGAATTTATCACTCATAACATCAAAAGCTTTTTCCCAGCTTACTGGCTGGAATTTCCCTTTTTTACTAAATTCTCCATTGGCACCAACGCGCAGTAACGGTTGCGTCAAACGGTCGGCACCGTACATAATTTTCGCGAGGAAATATCCCTTGATACAATTCAGCCCTTTGTTTACCGGAGCTGCCGGGTCGCCTTTAACCGCAATAATCTTGTCATTTTGAGTCGCGACCATAACGCCGCATCCTGTTCCGCAAAAACGGCATACCGACTTATCCCAACGCCATCCTGCTTGACCCTCAGCAGCTGCCGCTTCTAATTTCGCGGGTACTGCCATACCAATTGCGGTTGCTGCTGACGCGGCTGCCGCACTTTTCAAAAACTCTCTTCTATCCAATGACATTGAAGCTCCCTTGGTTAAATCACTTTTCATCCGAACCCCTAAGGAAACAGATTTCTTAGTATTTTCTTATGCAATGAAATAACTCATGCACTTTAAATATTATAAAGCAATAGGAAAGAAAAATATTTGACTTAGATCAAGAAGAGCAGTGAAATGCTTAAAAAGCATTTCGCATTTCGTTGGCTTTTTGGAGATTATTTTTGAGTTTTTTGAGTCGCTGTGAGGTTTGATGCAACTCTTCGCTCACTTGGATCATTACATCTTCACTTTGCTCCAATAATGCTTCGGCTTCTGGAGTAGAGCTCATAAGAGTAGCCGTTGCTGCTTCGCTTTTTTCTACTGCATCGGTCGCACTTTGGAGAGCTTCTTCAACATTGTGTAAAAAATACTCGATATGAGAACAGGCGATATCAAGCTCATTCCCCTTGCAATCAAGATTATCTACACCACTGATTTTGCGAGAATGCTCCAAAAATGTTTCAAAATTACGCTGAATTTTTAATGTTATACGTGCCATATAGAGAATTATACCAAAAGAAATAAACGCTAAAAGCATCTGAATACGGTGTGCTAAAGCCCTTTTTTCCATCATATACGCTTCATATTGACTCACTGCTTTATCCATCAGTTTGAGAGTACGGTCTCCATTTTCATAGATGGTTTCTAAATCATACAAATTGTGATCGCCTTGCAAATAACGATCAATCAACCCTCCCATCCGATTCCAATTAGCATGTACTTCCATCATCGTTTTCTCAATTTGAGCGTTTTTAAACCCTTCATATTCTGATGTCGTTATACTAAGTTGTTTAAAATTAGCATCAAACTCTCCGCGAGCACTTTGAAGCTGCTCATACGCTCCCTCTTTGTCTATTAATAGACGATGAAGTTCCAAAACAGTCCGCTGTGAGAGCATCCGCTGTTTTCCTGCCGTATTGATTAGTTTAGCATCAAGTTTTTGACTGCTGTTGAGCCAAAGGTCAACCATGATAATAATAATAAGATTAAGTGATAAAATAGCAACCATAAGCCGCACTTTTGTTGTAATTGACTGCATCACAACGCCTCCTTAAAATAGCGAGTTAATTCATCACGGGAGAGAATAAGTGTTTTATGATCTTCTTCGATGATTATCCCTTTACGAATAAATTTCGCCAATACCCGTGATAAGGTAGCCGGCTGAATATTGAGACGATAGGATATTTCTTGTTTTTTCAAACTATTATAAAGAGAAAGATGCTCATAAAGCATTTGGGAAACTTTTGCTGTCACATCATGCACCATTCCCATGGTGACCATGCAATCCATCATCTGCTTTTGATTAGCAAGGAGATTAACAAGCCGGATAAGGAGGGTATTATCACTTTTAACGACTTCATTAAAAGCTTTCAAATCACATATCATCACACGGCTTGGAATCAAAAATTCAATATTGCTAAAACAACTAATAGTATTACACTCGAGGGAAGCAATGTTAGTGAGTAACGATTGATCCTTTAACGTGTAGAGAAAAACTTCATTATCAAATCGGTCAACTTTATAAAATTTCACTTCCCCTTCCATGAGAAAATAAACACGATTAATATCATCATCTTCATAGACCAGTATATCCGAGGAATCGTACATTTTTATTTTTGTATTGGAGGAAAGAAGGGATAGTTTCTGTGGATCACATCCTTTAAAAAAATCAAGTTCTTCCAAGATCAATGTGATATTTCCTTTTCTGACAATTTGTTTTATATCATAGCACATTCGGTTGAAATGTCAAAAAAAGAACTCCGCAATTTGCTTCGTGCGTAGATTTATGATACACTCACCATGAATTCAAAGGAAAAAATCATGAAAATTGCTGTATCCGCTTGTCTTTTAGGTGAAAAAATCCGCTTTGATGCGGGGCATAAACACGATTGCTTTATCACCGATGAGCTGGGGGAATTTGCTAAATTTATCTCTTTTTGCCCTGAGTATTTGGCCTTTGGAACACCACGTCCAAGTGTACGTCTTGTCAATATTAATGACTCTATTCGTGTTCAATCCAACAAAACAGGGAATGACCTCACGGATACACTCATGCAAACAAGCCGTGATGAATTGAGTAAACTCGAACGCGAACCTCTGTGTGGGATTATTTTCAAATCCAAATCTCCCAGTTGCGGGATGAACAGTGCTAAGCTCTATCTTGAAAACAAAATGACAGAGGGGAAGGAGGATGGCATATTCATGGCGCTGTGCCGTGAACGCTATCCCCTGCTCCCCATGGAAGAAGAGGGACGGCTCCAAGATGCGTGGCTAAGAGAGAACTTTGTAATGCAACTGTTTGCCTTTGATGCTTACGAGCAGTTCAAAGCTGCCCGTCCAAAACTAAACGATCTTCTCTATTTTCATACTATCAATAAGTTTTTACTTCAAGCCAAAGACGAACAACTCTACCGTGAATTGGGTAATATTGTCGCCAATCGTAACGGATTTTCTCTTGAGGTCTTGCTTGGTATGTATGAGCTTGGATTTAAAACTGCCATTAGCCGTAAAAGTTCTATTAAGAAAATACGTAATGTACTAAACCATTTGGCAGGGTTTTTCAAAAAAGAGCTGACTAAAAATGAAAAAGAGATACTTAATGTTCAAATACACGATTATGCGGATAAAATTATCCCTCTAATTGTCCCTCTCTCGACGATTGGACTCTACGCCAGCAAATATAATATCCACTATCTTCTCGATCAGACTTTTTTAAACCCCTATCCGAAAACGTTAGCATTACGTTCCCACATCAATGCTGGTAAATAACCGTGCGTCGGATTCTGTGGTTTCGCCGTGATTTACGTGTAGAAGACAATACTCTTTTATCACAAGCAGGGGATGTTCTCCCAATTTTTATTTTTGATCCTGCCATCTTAGATTCCCTACAAAAAAATGATCGGCGCGTCACCTTTATCTTTACAGCTCTCATGCGTCTAAAAGACGATTTGACACTTATCGGACTTGATTTAGCACTTTTTTACGGCAATCCGACAGATATTTTTACGTGGCTCTTAACCCAAGACTCCTTTAGTGAAGTGTGTGCTTCAGGGGACTATGATCCCTATGCCCTAGAAAGAGATCGCAATGTATCCCATATCATCGAGTTTAATCCCCTTTATGATACCTACATCTTTACCCTCAATGAAGTACTTAAAAATGATGGAACACCCTACCTCGTCTTTACCCCATTTTACAACAAAGCCAAAGCAGTATTTCAGCCTGAACACATGGCAAAGTCTCCTTCTACGCTTCAGCAATTAATTAACTTCGATTACACTCCTATTCACAGTATCAACGAGCATGGATACAAAACACTTCCTATTTCTCTGAAATCCATCGGTTTTGAACCACAAACTCTTACTCATCACCAACAAAAAACACCCCAAGAAAAATTAAATCACTTTGCTTCAAAGCTCGCCTCCTATTCTCACAATCGTGACATCATGACTCTTGAGGGGACATCTGGTCTTGGTGCCGATTTGCGTTTTGGAACGATAGGGGTACGAATGGTTTTACGATGGCTAGTCGAGCAAAAAAAACAAGGAATCGATACCGAACCGTTTTTTCGTCAGCTGATCTTTCGGGATTTTTATGCGATGTTACTGGCTCACTTTCCCCGTCTCACAACTCGAAATTTTCGCTATCTTTTTAAAGGGATAGAAAATAATGACTATTTTCAAGCCTTTTGCACTGCACAAACAGGAGTGCCCATCGTCGATGCAGGGGTGAAACAATTGCTAGAAACAGGCGAGATGCACAACCGCGTCCGTATGATTTGCGCCTCATTTTTTACCAAAAATCTGCTGTTGCCTTGGCAATGGGGAGAATCATTTTTTGCTCGACATCTCATGGACTATGATGCGAGCTCCAACATCCTATCATGGCAATGGAGTGCCGGTACAGGCGTTGATCCCCAACCCTATTTTCGGATTTTTAACCCGTATACCCAAACGTTTAAATTTGATAAAGAGGGTAAATACATCAAAAAATATCTTCCGGAACTGGAAAATATTCCAAAGAAATTTCTAGCCGATGAATCTTTACTTGGACAATGTACGATTGCAAATTACCTAAAACCCATCGTCGATCACAAAATAAGCTCCAAAAAAGCATTGGACTATTTTCACTCATCGATACCCTAAGCGCATCATCATACGAGCGAAGGAACTTTTGAATCTTGACACAATTTTATTTTCTCGATAGAATGACTATAAATAATTCTAAAGGTTAGTTATGGTTAAAATAATTGCACTTTTGCTGCTGATGGTTTCTTTTGTATTTGGAGTAGTAAATATTAATAAAGCAAACTCTGCTCAGCTTCAAACTCTCAATGGTATAGGTCCAAGCAAAGCAGAAGAAATTATGAAATATCGCAGGGCTCATGGTGGATTTAAAACAGTAGATGAGCTGGTAAATGTTAAAGGAATCGGACCAAAGACGCTTCAAAACATGAAAACTCAGGTATCTATTCGATAATCAGCAGGGATTTTGAGTATGGAAGATTTTTAACCAGCCACAATGGGCTGATTGAAGAGCTCTTTTAGAAATTAATAACTACGAGTATCTTCGAATGGAGCACCTGCAATCACTTTGCGTGATACGGTGTATGGAATCAATGCCGCTGCGCGAGATTGTTTAATTGAGATCGTTACCATATCTTGGTGACGTTTACAGTTACCTGTTAAACGGCGTGGCATGATTTTGAAACGCTCAGAGAGTGAATATTTCAATGAAGCTACATCTTTGTAGTCAATGAAATCTACTTTTTGTTCGCAGTATTTGCAAAAACGTTTTTTAAATTTTCTTTTTTCTGACATGGTTATTTCCTTGTACTTGTTCTAAAACGGAATTTCGTCTTCGTTGATATCAATCTCTGGGAGATTGTTTTCGGGCATTTTTGCCGGTGATGGCTTAGAGTATGATGGTGGAGGCGTATACGCTTTTTGAGCAGGAGCATCATAGCCTGAACTATTGTAATTGCTTTCTGCACCACTATCATCACTATAACCACCCTGAGAAGCTTCGCCACGTGAATCGAGCATCTGCATCGTTTCAACAATAACGGAGTGCTTAGAGCGCTTCTGTCCGCTTGCTTGGTCAACCCATTGATCAAATTTCAATCGTCCTTCGACGAGGATTTTTGAACCCTTGCGAAGGTATTGATTGGCTACCTCACCTGAACGTCCAAAAAAAGTGATATCGACAAAACATGTCTCCTCTTTTTTCTCACCGTTCACCGTAAATTTACGACTCGTAGCAATAGCGGTATTGGCAATTGCCGATCCCCCTTGTGCATATTTGAGTTCAATATCACGAGTAAGATTTCCAACCAAAATAATTTTATTAAACATGAGTTTTCCTTAGGGCTTAAGAAGCTACTTCTTCATTTGTCTCAGTAACAGCAACTACAGGTTCAGCAACAGCAGGCGCAACGGCAACAGGTGCGGCAGCAACAGGCTTTTTAGTTTTCTCAACCATAGTATTCCATGCTTTGATTTCACGTTTACTATCGTATTTCATAGTGACAAAACGCAAAATCTCCTCATTGATACGAAAACGTCTCTCAATTTCACTGATTGCAGAAGGTGCAACCGTGTAATACATAACGTAGAAATAACCACGCATATTTTTTTCGATTGGGTAAGCCAGTTTTTTCATACCCATTGCATCGCGTCCAATGATCTCTCCGCCGTTAGACGTAATGACCTCTTCAACAAGTGTAAGGGTGTTTTTAATCTCTTCTTCTGTAAGAGTTGGTTTTACGATTACTAAGTTTTCGTAATGTCTCATAGCGTATGTCTCCTTATGGTGTTCGCCCCTTATGGTGTTAATACATCACATCAATTTGCAATGCAAAGAGCAAGGAACGGGCGAATTATACTGAAAGATAGCTTAATATTAGTTTTAGTTAAAGTACGCTTTGCAGTTTTAGGAGTGCCGAGAGAAGTAGTGCCTCTTGATCCGGGGAGCCTGTTGATTTCATTTTAAGTTCGGTATCCAACAAGAGATTAATCCCTTTTTTATACCCATTTGGAGTAATTTTAATCGAGAGGGAAGCACGCTCTTTCTCAATAAATCCTGGGAGTTTGTATCCAAGAACGAGTGCTGAATCGGCAATGCCGTGGATTTTTATTGAGATATGAAAGAGATAGAGTTGGGTTAAAAATCCGCTGATAGCGGTGAGAATCTGTATCTCATTCTCACCGGATTCGAGCAGATGACGAAGAGAGGGGAGAAACTCTTTTTTTTCAATCACTTGGGTAATAAAATGGTCGAGTTTTATTTCACTGAGCCCGTAAACATGCTCATCAATCTCTTTCATCGTGATAGGTTTGCCTAAAATAGAGAGCTTTGAAAGCTCATTGCACGCGAGTGAAAGATCATTGTTGTGAATATCGAGAAGGTGAAAGGCTGCTTGATTATCCAGCTGTACCCCTGCTTTTTGTGCCTCTTGAAGTAAAATAGCACGAGCTTCATTGGCAAAGGGGCTATAGAAACGTACAGAGCCTGCATGAGAACCTTTGAATGCTGTATCCACGCTCTTAACATCATCACCTACATAGCAATAAATAAAGGTATTATCAGGATTTTTGCCGACCAGTTCTACAAAGGTGTCAAGTTCAGCTTTCGGAAGCTTTTTTTCATGTTTCACTATCAAGAGATTTTGATCACCAAAGAGTGAACCTTGTGAAAGATGCGCTTTTGCCGTGCTAAAATCATACTCATCATGGTACATGCTCAATACCGAAGCTCCCTCTATACGGGCAAGTGCAGTAGCGTAACGGTCAATAAAAAAATGGCTTTCACCAAAAAGTGCCATAGCACGTGGTGTGGTGTGATTTTGTAAATGACGATCGAGATCTTGTCGGGTCATACTACTATTCCTTGGTCATTTTCTTCTTTGTCAATTTTACTGACAAATGAAGCAGTGATCTTCGCCGTTGCTAAATCCGCTGTTTCGATTTTGACCATAATATCATCAAACAGGACTAAGCCAAAATGGGCAGTGACATTTACTTTGGCTCCAGTAATGACATCATGAATTTCGGCTCGGATCTGATCTTCCGTCTGCATGACGCGGGCTTTGAAGGTTTGACCGATGACGCTACTCGCCCATCGTGCAAATTTGCGCTCCTGGAAACGGATTTCGATGTCGCTGGCTTCTCGCTCTTTTTCGCTGATGGAGGTACAGAGGGATTCGATATTGCGCAATACATAAGAACCCTCTTCCGTATCACCTGCCTTAATTGCTTTAAGTAACCTATGGACGATTAGGTCACTGTAGCGGCGAATGGGTGAGGTGAAATGGGTATAGCGCTCAAATCCAAGACCAAAGTGCCCTGTGTTATAGGGGGCGTAGCGTGCTTGCATTTGGGCGCGAATGATGAGGGTGTCCACTTCACTTATTAAATCACGTTTTTCGGCTTCGGCTTGAATGGCGGTGATGGTCTCTTTGATATTTTCTTGAAACTCAACAAAAATCCCTATACTCGCTAATTCTTGATAGAGAGATTGGAGCTTCATGGGGCTTGGTGGTTCATGGATACGAAAAACACCTCGTTCATACATCGAAGCCGCTGCTTTATTGGCTAATAGCATACAGTCTTCGATCAAAGCGTGAGAAGGGGTTTCAACGGCAAACTCTGTGGAAACGATATTTTGATGCTCATTGATACGCATTTCCAATTCACTGGAACGAAAGTCATACCCTTTTTTCATACGCTCTTGTTTGAGTTTGGCAGTTAAATCGTTGAGTTGAGGAATATACTCAAGGACAAGTTTTTCTTTCTCCGTCGTTGCCGTAAGATTGCCTGCTAAAAATAGATCAATCTCTTCGTAGGTAAAACGGCGATGAGAGTGAATAATGGATTCGTAGAGATCGGTTGATATGACTTCGAGTGACTCGGGATCAATTTTCATCTCAAACGTATAGGCGAGACGATCAACAAGAGGTTGAAGGGAACACAATGTTTCACTCAACTGACGAGGCAGCATCGGAATGGAGCGATGGGGAAGATAGATCGAAAAACTTCGATAAATGGCTTCAGCATCGATTGGACCAAAAGGATGAACATATTCGCTCACATCGGCGATGGCAACGTAAAGAGTGTTGGTTGAGGGAATATAGCAGATAGCATCATCATAATCTTTGGCAGTCACGGGATCGATGGTACAAAACGGCAAATGACGTAAATCGCGTCGCTTGGGATAAAGTGCGGCATCGACCTCTTTAGGGAAAGATGCGGCCATCTCCAAAACATCTTCGTCAAATGCATCGTGTTTGTTATAGAGGGCAAGTACGATTTTTTCGTCTACCATTGGATCACTCAAATTTCCCAAATAAGTGGACACTCCATTTTGGTTGTTGATTTGATAGACAGAGCCTTCAGTTGTTTCTGATAAATCGCTAAGAGAGATAGAAATATTTTGTGAGGTACGGATATCTTGGAGTAATAATTGACCATTTTTAGAAAAAATTACACCGATACTAAAGGTTTCGCTTCGTCCGACAATCACGATGACTTTTGCACTCGGACCGCCGCGTTTTCCCAATAGCCGCTGTGCGATAACTAAATCTCCCTCTTTCGCTCCATTGAGATAGGAAATATCAATAAAATGATCACGAATGCTTTCTCCAATGGTCTGCAAATAGGCACCTGATGCTTGTACGGTAGAGATAATGCCTGCGCGGTATTGGGATGAAAATTGATATTTTTCATTTTCAAAGATGAGAATTTTCATGTTGTGCCACTGTTGGATGAGCTCTTGTTCATCTTGGGCAATATCTTGTTTAAACAAACCATGGGTAAGGCGGATTAGGAGTGATTTCATGAAGGTATTATAGTAGAATTTATGTTAGAATTATCGCCCACAATTGCAAAAAGGAAAAAGTAATATGACACAAGAAGCTATTTTAAGTCAACTGGGGCTCATACCTAATGTTGCCCTCGCAGATCAGTTAAGCAGAATCGAAAAAAATACTCATGGATTTGATAAAATTGTTAAACACGTTATGGATTTGCATGAGGCACTAAAAACCAATGAATCGTACGTAGCGCTTTCCAACAGTGTTGATTCGTTTAAAATCAAAATAGATGCAACCAGTAAAATCAGTGCCAACGAGGCAATGGAAAAAATAAATCATTTTGCAGATAAATTTAAGGTGAAGCTTCAAAAGGTAGAAGGAAAAGACACCTATTATGTAGTAGGTTTTGCAGCTTAATGCATATAGAACCAATGACTCCAAGGGGATATGATGAGCTTTTGCGTGAATTTAAATATCTCAAAGATATTGAAAAACCAAAAGTAAATCAGGAAAAACAGCGAGCGGCAGAGCTGGGAGATCGCAGCGAAAATGCCGAATATCATGCAGCAAAAGAGAAGCTTAGGCATATAGACAAACGGCTATTTTATCTCAATAGTATGATCGAAAAAGCTCAAATAATCGACCCCTCCATTCTTAATCACTCTCGTGTCCATTTCGGCTCAACTGTTACTATTATTAGCGATGATAACAATGAAGCAACCTATGCAGTTTGCGGAACCTTAGAAAGTGAGCCTGAAAATGGTCTTATTTCGGTTCATTCCCCGTTGGCTCGTGCGATGTTAGGCAAAGAAGAGGGAGATGAGTTTAGTGTCATTCTTCCAAGTGGTAAAAAACATTATGAAGTTGCTATAATCACTTATATTGATATTTTTTCACTAAAAAAGAATCATCGTGATGAAATAAACTTTGGATTCCACTAAGGGTTAACTATGAGCTTGATTGGTCGCCAGCCTATTTGTGATGCACATTATGCAATTATAGGATATGACATTCTTTTTAGAGATGAGGCTGAGTTATCGGATTACTCTGCTATTTCTACCTCAGCATTTGTTTTAGATCGAATTTTAAATGGATTTGGGCTCGAAAATGTGCTTGGTGGATATTTAGGATTTCTAAAAGTCGATATAGAGTTTTTATGCAGTGAGATTGTTGCTACGATTCCCCAAAAACATTTTATCCTTATGATTTTAGAATCATCACTTTTTCATCCTGAATTGGAAAATACAATAAAGATATTATCGCTAAAAGGCTATCGCTTCGGTGTGAATAATTGTGTACTGAATTCAGAAACTATGGAGCGTATTCATTTGCTTCATCCATGGCTGGAGTATGTACGTATCGATGCACTTCGTAATGAATATGGAAGCGATAAATTTAAGAAATTGAAAGAGATGAACCAAACGCTGATTGCTCTAAAAGTAGAAACCAATGAGGTTTTTGAGCAATATAAAGACTATGGAGTCCATTATTTTCAAGGGTATTACATTAAGCGACCGTATACGATTGAGAATGAGTCCCTCTCTATGTCACAAGAACAAATTTTACAAGCTTGGAATTTACTGCAATGCGATGCAGATATAAGCGAAATTGTTCAGAAGCTAGAACAAAATCATGTTTTAGTGCTTCAGTTGATGCAGTTTATTAACTCATCCTATTTTTCATTTTCATCTACTATAACCTCGGTGCGTCAGGTAATTTCTCTTGTGGGGCGTAAAACACTCAGTAATTGGTTATTACTGATGCTTGTATCAAATAAAGTGGATACATCGACGAATCATCCACTACTGCTAATGGTGATTAATAGAACCGAAATCATCACAGGACTGTTGAGATTAAGTAGTCCTAAGTACAGCAGAGAAGAGTTGGATACGGCGTATTTGGTCGGAATGCTTTCATTAATACATCTTTTACTTAATATGGATCATAGAATTTTTTTACACAAACTGCATGTTTCGGATGAAATTGAAGAAGCAATGTTTGAAGCACAGGGAAAATGGGGACAATTGTTGACGATGACACGAGCCATCGAAAACATGGATTACGGTTCAATTAAGCCCTTTATTGACCATTATAAGATTAATATAGACCAGATGGATGCGCTTATTGTTCAAGCGATGGAAAAAGTCAATGCTTTTGATGCAATGCTTCAAAATAAATTTTAAAACAATTTGACCCCCTTTTTAAGATAGCTAACCCTTTGGCTTTGGTATAATCGCAATAATAATAAAATAAACCTTCCTAAGGAAACTGCCGTGAGCGCTCCCCTCCAAGACATCGAAAAAGTTCTCAAACAACATAAACTTTCTCAAGACGATTACACCCATATACAAAAAATTCTCGGACGTGAGCCTAATCTCGTCGAAATCGGTGTTTTTTCGGCAATGTGGAGTGAGCACTGTAGTTATAAATCCTCTAAAAAACATTTGAGCGGCTTTCCGACGAAAGCACCGTGGGTTATTCAAGGTCCGGGTGAAAATGCGGGTGTTATCGATATCGGCAGCGGTTATGCGGCGGTTTTTAAAATGGAGAGTCACAATCATCCAAGTTTCATCGAACCGTATCAGGGCGCTGCAACCGGTGTTGGCGGAATTATGCGTGACGTATTTACTATGGGAGCTCGCCCGATTGCGAACCTTAATGCTCTTCGTTTTGGAAATGTAACCAACAAAGATGATATTAGCGCTCATCAGCGTTATTTGGTACGCGGTGTTGTATCCGGGATTGGCGGATACGGTAACTGTATGGGTGTTCCGACTATCGGGGGTGAGACGAGTTTCGATGAGTGTTACAACGGTAATATTCTGGTCAATGCTTTTACGCTCGGACTCGCAAAAAGCGATGAGATTTTCTACGGTCGTGCTGAGGGGATGGGGAATCCGGTTATTTATGTCGGATCCAAAACCGGACGTGATGGTTTGGGCGGAGCGGTGATGAGTTCGGACAGCTTTACAGAAGCATCTAAGGGTCTTCGTCCAACAGTCCAAGTGGGTGATCCGTTTACCGAGAAATTGCTTCTTGAAGCGTGTTTGGAGCTTTTCAAAACCGATTACGTTGTCGGGATTCAAGATATGGGTGCGGCAGGTTTAACATCAAGCTCATTTGAGATGGCGGGACGTTCCGGCAGCGGTATGATTATGCATCTTGATAAAGTCCCTGCACGTGAAGAGGGGATGATGCCGTATGAATTTATGCTATCAGAATCTCAAGAGCGTATGCTCATCTGTGCCAAAAAAGGGACAGAACAAGCGATTATCGATATTTTTGAAAAATGGGATCTTGATTGTGCGGTTATCGGTGAGGTAACGGGGACAGGTAATATGGAACTGTTTTGGCACGGTGAAAAATGTGCGGAAATTCCTGTGGATCCCGTGAGTGAAGAAGCTCCTATTCTTGATCGTCCGACGGCACGTCCGACCTATTTAAACGAAATTGCAAAAGTGACCTTGGCTGATTTTGATGCAGTAGATAACCAAAGCGCTTTTGAGAAATTGATCTCCTCTATGGAAGTGGTTGATAAAGGGTGGATTTATCAGCAATACGATTCGATGGTACAAACCAATACGATTAAAAAGGGCGGAGAGCTCGATGCATCGGTCATCCGTATTAAAGAAAATGGCGTTGCTCTTGCTATGAGTGCTGATTGTAACGTCCGTTACTGCTATATCGATCCTTATGCGGGAGCTGCTGCTGCGGTCATCGAGAGCGGTCGTAATGTTGCCATGAGCGGTGCAACACCAAAAGCGGTGACCGATTGTCTTAACTATGGAAACCCTGAGAATCCTGAAGTTATGTGGCAGTTCGCTCAAGGGTGTTTGGGAATCAAAGAGGCGTGTGCCGAACTAAATACTCCGGTTATCGGCGGTAACGTATCACTGTATAATGAAACCAACGGAAAATCAGTATTCCCAACCCCTGCCATCGCGATGGTCGGTATTAATGAAGATCAAAATAATGTCTTGCTCTCAACGTTTCAAAAAGAGGGAAATACGATTTATCTCGTAGGTGAGAGCCGCAGTGAATTTGGCGGCTCACTTTATATGAAAGAGTTGTTCTCAACGGTTGCCGGCACTATCCCGGTTATCGATTACGATAAAGAGCGTGCATTATGGAATCTCGTCATCGAAGCGAATAAAAAAGGACTTCTCTCCTGCGCAAAAGACTGTAGTGCCGGCGGTGCTGCAATCGCATTGGCCAAAATGGCGTGCGTCAGTTCAAAAGGGGTTACAGCTACTATGAGCATTACAGACAGTCGTGATATTTTTGCCGAGAGTATGTCCCGTGCAATCATCGAAGTAGCCCCTGAAAACTGTGCTGCATTTGAAACGATGCTAGGAAGTTTGGCGTGTGAGAAAATCGGAACAGTTGGCGGAAATACGTTTGAGCTTAATGATGTAAAAATGAATCTAGCCGATATGCAAGAAGTGTATTACACTACTTTCGCAAAAGTGATTGAAGGGGATTTGTAAAAATCCCGTTCGTAGTTTATTATTCTTTCAATCTCTCAATTTTAGCACCTAATAGGCGTAATTTCCCCTCTAAGTCTTCATAGCCGCGATCCAAATGATAAATACGGTGAACGTTTGTTGTCCCCTCTGCTGCCATGGCTGCAAGGACTAAGGCGCTTGATGCACGTAAATCTGTTGCCATTACATCCGCACCAAAGAGCGGTGTTTCGCCCATGACGGTAGCAGTATGACCGTTGAGCATAATATCAGCACCCAAACGTTGAAGCTCACTGACGTGCATAAAGCGGTTTTCAAACAAACGCTCTTCAATGATACTGGTACCGCTAGCAAGTGTCGCAAGCGCTAAAAATTGTGCTTGCATATCGGTTGGAAATGCGGGATACTCTTGGGTAATAATATGGACGTGTTTTAGTTTTTCGGCTGGATGAATGGTCATGGTTGTGTCGGTTACGTCGATGGTGCAACCCATTTGTTCCAGTTTTGCGGTTACGGCATCGAGGTGGTCGTGACGTACTTTATCAAGGGTAATGGTTGAGCCCGTAATGGCTCCTGCACACAAATAGGTTCCTGCTTCAATACGGTCGGGAATGATTTCAAAATCGACCATATCAATGGTTTTCCCACCGGTTCCTATAATGGTAAGTTCAGATGTCCCAATTCCGGTAATGTCGATACCACTGTCACGTAAAATTTCGCACAGTTGGACGACTTCAGGCTCTTTTGCGCAATTGACCAAAACGGATTTCCCGTGTGCGAGCGCGGCTGCCATGACAACATTTGCTGTTCCCGTTACGGTGATTTTATCGAAGATAATGTGCGCGCCTTTGAGACCCTCAGGTGCAACCGCATGAACGTATCCCGCATGGATAGTGATAGTGGCACCCATTTGTTCCATAGCTTTGAGGTGTAAATCAATAGGACGTTGACCAATAGCACACCCACCTGGAAGAGAGACTTCACAATGACCAAAACGTGCCAATAATGGACCTAGGACGAGGATAGAAGCACGCATCGTTTTGACGATGTCGTAGTTCGCCATCGTGTCGTTAACGGTTGAGGTGTCCATGGTAAGGATATGGTCTTCAAGAGTATAAGACGCGCCAAGGTTACCTAAAAGCTTTAGAAGGGTTTTAATATCTACGACTTCAGGCATATTGCTGACAGTGAGCTTATTGTGTGCCAAAAGTGTTAACGTTATAAGCGGCAATGCTGCGTTTTTAGCACCAGAAATGGTGACGGTTCCGCTAAGTTTAACGGGCCCTTGAATGCGTAAATAGTCCATAAAATTTTCCAAATAAAAAAAGTTTAGTATTATAAGACATAGTTGGTTAAAGTGCTATAATTTTAAGAAAAGAAGGAGATATCGTGAGTTCAGCCCTTGACCGCTTAAAAAATCTGACCGCGCAGATCTCTAGTTATGAATTAGAGCGTAAAAATAACCTCAAAATGCTTGAGGAGCTTTACATCAAACTCGCTATCTTTTCTAAAGTAGCACATTTTAGTGATTTATTTGAGTTTAAAGCAATTAATCTTTCCGGTATTTCACTTGGTGATGAAGATTTGGGTGCAATTAAAGAGGGAAAGTATGCTCAGATTATCGGGATACTGTATGATAGTACGGCAAAAGTAAAAAATAAAAATATTTCACTTGCCTATTACGGTCGTGCTGAAAAAGTAAGTGCTGTGTTAAAAAATGATATTATCACTTTTATTTTGGGATGGCGGTTTGAAAAAAGTTTTCGTACTCTAGAACATTATCATAATCTAATGGGCCAAATAAAAAATCTACCTCGCGAGGAAGAATGCTAGTTTTTTTAGATACCGAAACGACAGGGCTGGAGATTAGTGACCGAATCTGTGCGATTGGTTTTATCGACGAGGATGAAGTCCATTATGAGCTGATAAATCCGATGAAAAAAATCCCTCCCTCTGCATCGGCTATCCACCATATCACAAATGAAATGATTAAAGAATTTCCTATTTTTGCTGTATCTAAAAGTTATGAAAAACTCATTGCTCTTAATGCGCCTGAAACCATTTTAGTATCGCATAACGCCCCTTTTGATTTGGCTATGTTGCAAAAAGAGGGGATAACGTGGCAGGGGAAGACGATTGACACACTCAAATGTTCTAAAGCCTTGATGGATGATTTGGATGGATATAGTTTACAATTTTTGAGGTATGAGCTTAGATTGTATCGACAGGAAAAAGATTTTTTTAATGATTACGGTATAGATGTCTCTCCTCATCATCCCCTGAGCGATGCTTTGCATGCTAAAATGATTTATGAATATCTCCTTGATTTAACAAATGAAGAAACGCTTGTTGAAATGTCCCAAAGCCGATTGCTTCTGAAACGTCTCCCTTTTGGGAAATATGCTAAAAAACGGATTGAAGAGATTGCATTAAAAGATCCAGCCTATCTTAAATGGATGTTGGAGAGCTTGATGGATTTGGATGAGGATTTGCGTTACAGCATTGAATATTACTTACGCGGATAAAGACTACTTGAATGGGCGATTGT
>Ga0265297_10005943_pt1 | contig 18119 bp, 9 predicted proteins | sample Munlanlwell13791_FD_192502 | JGI IMG/M metagenome (GOLD analysis project Ga0265297, IMG submission 192502) | Leachate microbial communities from a municipal landfill in Southern Ontario, Canada - Leachate well 137-91 | ecosystem: Engineered > Solid waste > Landfill > Unclassified | place...
TATTCATATTATTAACTCCTTTTTCCTAGTATTTAGTGGTACAAATAGCTATCTCGATGCCCTGCTCCGAATCCTGTGAAGATTTGCCGAACCAACGCTAGAAGATGTCCCATTATTAGTTTCTAAATTTAGCTTAAATCGAATGTATGACAGACATAGCCATTGCTTTAACCAGAACTAACTCCGTGTTAAGCCGTAATGTTCTTGGCTAGTCAACCGGATAAAACGAGAATAAATATCTTGTCCGCTCAATATGAGAGTTTTTGCTCTTCTAATAGAAAGCCTCCTATTTATAAAATCGTAAACCCTAAGAGTGGATCGAAAACATGAATTTTCGCATCGACAATTTTTAAAGCCATTTCGACTCCCGTTTCAATTAAGTGGTCAGCGGTTATTTTGCTTAAGAAATCTTTGCCGCCATAATCGAAATGGACAAAATACTGATCGCCTAACAACTCTGACAATCTGACTTTTACTTTCATGGCGGTTTTGTCATCGGGTTCGGCCCTGACAATCGATTCGGGCCTGATGCCAAAAACAATCTCGTGAGATTTGCCATGAATAATCTCATCCAATTTGGCGATTAATTCATGTTTTTCATCAAATAGTTTTTGATACTTCTGTTCAAATTCGTCCACATCCTTACGCAGGAGATGTCTTTTGGCGTTAAAGGCCGCTTTTTCTTTATTCAATTCCTCAATGAAGGCGGGATACGCTCTCGTTTCATCGGCGTATTTTTGGGCATAAAATTGATCGTGTTTCTTGACGCTTTCAGCACTTAAGGCAATCGTTTGTCCATTCGGAAAGGTAATGACGCCTTTTTCATAGATGCCGTGAATTAGATTCATGGCCGGAGAGCCGATAAAGGAAGCCACGAATAGATTGCGCGGATGCCGATATATTTCCATCGGGGTTCCGATCTGCTGGATATAGCCGTCTTTCATGACGACAATGCGGTCCGCCATCGTCATCGCTTCGGTTTGGTCATGAGTGACATAAATCGTCGTCGCCTTGAGTTTGCGATGCAAATCGATGATCTCGCTTCGCATTTGAACGCGCAGTTTCGCATCCAAGTTGGACAAAGGCTCATCCATTAAAAAGATTCTGGCGTTTCTGACGATTGCCCTTCCAAGAGCAACGCGCTGTCTTTGCCCGCCCGAAAGTTCTTTTGGCTTCTTCTTCAATTGATCGCTGATTTCCAGCGTTTTGGCCGCCTCTTCCACTCTTTGTTTGATGAGGTCTTTGGAAAAGCGCCTGACCTTCAAAGCGAATGCCATATTACCAAAAACAGTCATATTCGGATATAAGGCATAATTTTGGAACACCATGGCGATATCTCTGTCTTTGGCCAGGAGATTATTAGCGTATTCACCATTAATAAACAGATGCCCTGCCGAAATATCTTCAAGGCCGGCAATCATGCGAAGGGTGGTCGATTTTCCGCATCCAGACGGACCGACAAAAACGACGAATTCCTTCTTTTTTATGCATAGCGAAAAATCATGAACCGCATGGAATTTATTGCCGTATACTTTGTTTACTTTTTGTAAAAGGACGTACTGATCGTCATATTGGCCAGGAATCGATTTATCGGCGAAGGCGCGATCAATTTCTTCTTGGCTGACTTTTTGCCAGGGAAATCTCATTCTTTCATTATACAAGTGGGAAACGATAGTTTCAATATTATTTCAAACTAAGTTTAATAATACTGATTTGAAACATATTCGCCTCTTTGTGAGTCCGGATATTCAGCTATATGTTGCGCGTCAATTAATCCCCGCCGCTTGTTCCGTTTTGAACGCGGCTGGGACTAATACTTTTGTCCATATAAACTGAATCGGATTGCATTCGCGACTATAATTTTGCCATCTCCGATATTTTAAATCAATAAATTGATTATATTAATAACAGTATTCGAGTCTTTGCAAAAGGTAAGTTCTGATTAAGTCAAAGTCTTCAGCTTGATATCCGGTGCTTGAAGTGTGACCGCTTGATAACAATTGCGTGCCGCTGAACATCTGCGATAATTCGCTATGCAACAAGTCTCGGCAACTAGTGATGCTAGATCCGGTATTAGCGTTGTATCGGGCTATGTTTTGATCAAGCATGTAGAAATACTCATAATCTTCCATCGAGTTGCGGATATTTTCCATTCTCATCGAAGTAATGGGTCCATGAACATTATATTTGCTACCTGGATACAAGAGCTGGCCATCCCCCGCGCCATTCCCCACCATCGGGTCAGTCCAAACATCTCTTAATTCGTTGTTTTGATCCCCTGTTGTATACATGGTAGGGCAGTAGTAAAGAGTTCCTTCAAAGCCATAACTATATTGCATCCACTTGATTAATCTCTGACCGATTAAGGGTGTATCAATGTGGTAGCTCGGATATGGAAGCTGAGGATGGATGCAACCATAGAACCAAACGTGGTCAAAAGTGTTTATATAATTATTTCTGACATTAACATCATCCAAGTGGTCAAATTGCGGGCATGGGGTATCAAGATATGTTTCAGACAGTAAATCCTTATACCCCGATGAGCCACTGATCGTATTATAGGAGGCGCCAATTGTCGTTATGCTACGGATATCATTTAAACCGTTTAGTATTTCTGGATAACCGGACAAATATGGTGCAATTGCAGACTTAGCATTAGCGATATATGTCTGGACGTTTTTACATTTTTTCCAATCGTCTGGCTCGGTATTAAATACCCAGGTGGGCTCTTCTGGTTCATCCACAATAAAAATTAAGGCTTTATCAAAGAAATTCGCGTGATTTCCATTATCCCATTCCGCTTTGTTGCGATTGGCTAATGCCGACAAATAACCAGTTATGCTTTCTTGTGTTCCATCAGTAGGAATTCGATAAGTAGATATTTTGTCGTTTGGCATAACATAGTTAGCGAAATTTTCGGCGAAAGTCTCATAAACATCTATGCCGGATGATTCGTCGTGTGTATTCCAATCAAAATTAGCGTCGGGCGACATTCTTCTGTCGACCAAGAAATCATAATATGCTTGGCGCATGCTACTGTCATAATAGTCTTCCGCCAATTCGATTTTTTCCCACCACATCAGAATGCTTGTTTTATTATGATTAACGTCACTAAGTGTGGCATTATAAACGACTACTTTCATCGGAATGGTATACTCAATACCATCAACAACTAATATTCCGTTTCCTGTGTATTCACCAGGTGTTTGATTTTTCGGTACTTCGCAGTTTATCCAAATTGATTGTTGATTGCCGTTGGCAATCGTGTCTTCTTGGGCGGCGATTATTTTGTCCATCGGCACTAAAGCGTCCGGGTAATATCCGGTGCCCATATAACCATAACCGTTTTTGATATATTCGTTCGTATCAGTGCCACAATAAATATACTTGGCAACGAGTGTTTCAAAGCAAGATGATGGCAAAACATCACCATTGCTGCCCCTGAGCGTTCCCGGCTTAAAAAGGTAAGAAGCAATATTCGATTGGGCTTTAATCATTAATTGGGTGGAATCTGTTCCATTTCTAGCATCTGCGAACTTCAAAGGCTTAGCTTGCGAAATGTATCTATCTACGATGACTGTGTCATCTCTTCTGACGTTTTCGGTGTCATATGATTGCCACAAAAGAGGAGAGGATGAATTGCTTGGCGCAACCGGATAAAAATACATGTCGTCGACCCAAACGGTTTTGTTGGTAAGATTCCCGTTGTATAAGTCCTGAAACCCAAAGCCGATCCGAATTGGGTGGTCGGAGTAATCGAAGCCAGCGTTAACTTCTTTGTCGCCACTCCAAGAAGATAGGGTGGAAAAATCAACGCTAACTTGGTACCAGCCGTTGCCTAGAGAGGCTGGAGTTATATCTTTGAAACGCGCGCCTTTCCAACCGCTATCAACAAGAATTAGCCATAACTTCTTTGTAGGAAAATCACCGGCAAACAAGAATTTGCATTCAAGAGTACCGGCATCGCATGTCATTTGGCTAACTTGTTGCTCTGTTAAAAAATGCATCATTCCCCATTTGTTCTGCCACGATTGAGTATCATTGTTATTATTAATAACGCATTTGATCGAATTTAGTGATGCGTCACTAGCCGTCATGGAGTAATCGATTGTGCGCGTGCATCCGGAGGACATGCCGCCATCTTGCGCGAGATTTTCTAAACCCAGAGTGTAATCTTCATGAGCCATTTCATTAACGCGAACATTGTCAAAATATACTTTCGACTTGCTGATATTGCTAGTCTCGACATCGAAGCCAAAACTATATCTGATTAATTCATTGCTGGCAAAGCCAAGATTAGCAAGATCATAGTTAAATAAATACCATCCGTTTTTTAAAGCGGTTGTGGGAACCTCTTTGATGCCGCTAGTTTCCCAGTTTATATCAATTGCTCTTAAATATAAGGTCTCTGGGTTTTTGATATTAATCGGCTTGTATTCAAACATCAAAACGCCGTTCGATAAATCGGAAAAATAAGAAGAAAAACCATCTAGGTTTTGTGGTGAAAATGTCACATAGTAATGGGCGTTGTTGCCAATTGATTCTTTGGGTTTGGCTACCAAAGAGGCCCGCGAAACACGACCATAGGTAAATTCGTTATCAAAGGAAATATATGTATTTGTCATTCCTACATCGAGCGGAATGTTTTCGAGGCCGTCGTAAAGCGATTCATAGTCCATTTCTTGATTCATCGTATGGTAGCGATAATCGATTTCATCTAAAAGGACATAGGCACTGTTTTTGTTTCCTCCGTCGATGCCTAATGGTTTTATGTTGATGCGAATAATGTCATTGCAACAATCAAAATTAATATCGGAAAAATCAATGCTATATGAAGACCAGCCGCCAACAACATTAGATGAACTATTCATAACGATCCAATTCGAATGTTCCCAAGAAGAACCGACCGCTTGCACTTCAAGTTCGTGGTTATCGACATTATTTGAGAATTTGGCTTTTAAAGTGAGGATGGCATTGGTGAAATCGGGATGTTCGCTGGTAATTCCTTTAATTTTATTCACTTGTGTATTTAGGGCTATGTAGTTATTGGCGGTACCTTTAAAGTCCAACCTAAGAGCGCGAGAGGAATTATCCGATGAGGTATCTAGCACATATGATGGATTGGCGTATGTTGCGATGGATCCGTCATCAACATAAGAATTTTCCAGTCCGTCATCTAGGCTTTCTGCGCCACTATCATCCGTAGGAGAAAGACAGTCAAAGTTGATGGTTATTTGTGATACAACTGCGTCTTCACTTGCTCGAAGTCTAATGTGATTAGGCAAAGAGGAACTAAACGTGTAAGTAGTTGAAGAGCTAAATGTATAGTCAACGCCATACATCGGTGTCGCTAAATTGAAGGGTTCGGCATAGCCGTGATACAAATCGATACTTCCGGAAACCAAATCGACTTCGACGGTTTGAATGCCGTGGATGGTCGTAAGGGTTTGGATATACCCACCATTGTTAAAAGCAAGATTGCCGCCGCTATTCCAAACCACGCCATCGTCTTGGACGTATATCGGGCTGCCTTTTGCCGTTGTGACATAGCCACCTGTCTTAGGGTTATTTGAAGACAAAATAAGCGAATTCGCTGCTCCGCTTGATTGAGCGAGTGTTCGGAGATTTGAGCTAACGGAAAAAAGCGCTAATAATAAAGGCGTCGCGATAGCGCACACACTCAAAAACCAAATTTTATTTTTATTGCCCACCATTATTCTTGCCTAATCAAAGTTTATCAAAAAAGGGGAATGTTTCAAGTATTTTTAAACTTACTTTAATATTAATCGGCCTCTTGCATCCCACTGTTTGCAAAGCTCGATGGAATTCAAGGTCAGCAAAAAGTCAAATATAGCGCTCAAATCTTTGTTTTCAAATCATTACTAAAGAATCCGGATATCTATTTTTGCGTTAGATGACAAACTTAATGCAACATAACGTCTTTATTTCGATTGATTCACAAATTTTGCATTTTTTGTTGCGTTGAAGTTGACCACATTTGCTATTTTCTCTTTCTTCGTATATAAGTAAAGGTGTAACAAAGAGATGCTGCGCGTCAATTGGTCAAGCTTATCGCAACATCGTTTTGAAAAAGATTCAGCGTCTTCTTTGTCTACGGCATAGGGTCAAATTAGTTGGGTTAATTTGACCTTTTTATTTGGAATTCTTCTAATGTTAATCGCCGATAAGAAAGCTTTACCGAACTTGGTTCTGACAAGGTCATAAGGAGTCTTATCGCCTTTGGACTTGCGGATGTAGGAGTTGATGTTGCTAAACACCTCGTCGAGCATTTCCTGAGTAATCTCATTAAGCGATTTGCCCTTTGGAAACACATAGCGGACAAGTTCGTGAGCCCGTTCGCAGTGGGGTTTGTCACTGCTTCGATACGGAGTCGCATAAAAACTTTTGCCGACATGGCGTTCGATCTCATAAAACTGGGCGAATTCCGTGCCGTTATCGCAAAGATTCGCAGCAAAGATTTCTTTAGCTTTATCGCCGACGCTTCTATATAAGTTCTTTAAAACTTTGAGGACCGAAGAGGAGTCGCCCTTCTTAATTAAAAGCCCGAACTGAAAGCCATACTTGACGAAAGTGATAGTCAGTATCGCCTGGAAATCGTTAATCTTGCCGATTACCGAGTCATATTCGATGCGGTTGATTCCTCTATGAGTTTTAACGTGGTTAAGATAATCGCTATATTTCCGACCGATGATGTAGCGGATATCGCGAATCATCAGGGGCTTCTCTTTTTTGGGAAGATGATGAGGAAAGCGAACATATCTTCGTAGCGAGCTCGGTCCCACGCTTAACTCGCGACGATAAACAAGTCGTCTAAGCGTCCGTTCTGAGCAAAGTGCCCGGAGTCTTGCATCAGAGGCATAGATATGATGAAGGCTTTGTCCGCGATAGATGAGCGGTGCGATGGCTTCGTCGATCTCCTTAATCACCTCTTTGCTCAGGTGGCTCTTTTTACGGGGCGTCATTCGTAAATCGCAGGCCTTATCGTTTGATGCTTTGTAATCATAATATAGTTTAGGATGGTAGCTACAATAGTTCTTCTTGCGGCAGACATTGCATGTCGCGATCGCCTTGATCGTCGAGCAGAACATCCCCTTTGCCATCTTGCGGTTAAGCTCCCTGGAGATTGTCGATTTATTAACGCCTAACATACGGGAGATATCTGAGATCGTCCTACCATCATGAATCGCGGCTTGAATGTCCATTCGCTTCTCAATCGTCAGTCTTTTGTAGACATGTTTCTTCGCCATTAACTATCCTCCTTCCCGAGACAAAGAAGACAAGTTAATTATACGCGAGTGTTTTTTTACATTGCTGTTGCGATGGAATTGTCACTTAACAGATATCTATTTTTGAGGTGAAAAATGTAACAATTTAGTTTAAAATATAATAATATTGAAGGGCTGTTATGGAAAAACTTGAAAAGAGAAATAAGATTAGAATTTCTTATCAATTCGAAATTCTTAATTTATTAAGAAAAGGAAAACGCACGATTACCGAATTAGCGGATTCTTTAAAGATTTCTTTCACCGCGATAAGCCACATTGTCGAAGAATTAGAGGGTGAAAGAATAATTAAGACTTCTAATAAGAATAAATCTACGAAGCGGGGGCGCTATCCAGCATATGTTGAATTGAATTGCGATGACGGCGTCGTTTGCTCAATCGATTTTTCTTTTTTGGATGTCAGAGTTGTCATCGCATCATTACAGTCCGAAATAATTGTTGAGGGGACAATTCCTGGCGTCAAGTATCTTACTAAGGAAACTTTAGGCCAAGTTGAGGCGTGTATTAAAGATTTACTAAAAAGACCGGAAGTCAACAACCGAAAATTGCTTTCTATATGCATCGCTTGTCCGGGATTAATCAGACCTAAAAACTATGAAATCGTTTTTTCTCGTCGACTAAATAATTCGAACATAATCCATCCGGTTCTCTACTTTGCAAATGCCTTCAATGTCAGTGTCGAGATGCACAACGATGTCCGGATTGGCTGCTTGGCAGAACTAAAAGTCGGGGCTTTCCCAAAGACACTAAATAATGGTTTATTCATCTATATCGGAGTATATTCCGGATTGGCTATAGTGATAAACGGTAAAATTTATCAAGGTTCCAACGGTTTTTCCGGAGAAACTCCGGTTTATGTCTGGGATGACGACTTTGTTGCTAATTCAAGATGGAATTCCCGCTTCTTTTCTCTTTTGGAAATTGAACGTAGCATTAAAAGAAACAAGAACATGCCACTGCCGGGTCCTGATGAACTAATTAATGTAAAACAGCTCATAGAAGATTACAAAAAGGGCGATAAGGAAACCGTCGCGGCTGTCGAAGAAAGCGCAAAAAGAAATGCCATCACCATTTTTGGTTTAGCGACAATTTTGGATATTGACCATATCGTCATCGGAGGCGAAATCTTAGAAATCGGAAGCCAATATCTAGATTTAATAAGAAAGGGTATTGATGAATTTTCCACTTCTGAAATAAGAACGAGGATTCTCGCTTCCGGTTTGAATAACGAACATTCAACAATAGGATCGTGCCATCAAGCAACATCTATCTATTTTTTAGAGGCTATTGAGGCATTCACCAAAAAGCGTTTCAATTTATCCGAATTTTCATTAGGCGAAGAATACAGAGATATTTAAGGTAAGTCTTTTTTTTGAAGATTATTGGTCGCAATGATTATTTATGGTCTATTTGGAAAAAGGCACTAACGTCTTCTCAACTAAAGAATGTCAAAAATACATAAGGGCCGTCATCATATCTTCTTGAGGCTATCGTAATTTCGAGCGATTAAGAAAGCGGCAATGCATATTTTCGCCTAGTCAGAACCCCATAAAGAAAAGACCTGAGAATTGCTTCCCGGATCTTCCTACTCTATTTCATATAAGCCTTGAAATTATGACTTTGAGTATTTTTATCAACAAAATAAATTCGATTAATACAATCTTTTAGTCAACAATTGTAATGTCTTTAATAAAGCCCATGGCTTCGTTCCATCTGCCAAGAACCAATTTTGTTGGCGCGACAGAGAAACCGGATGCAGCTAGCTTGACTAACCAATACCCATCATCACTCATCTTCATGAAGATAACGCCATCCGCAGCATAACCAGCTGTATTTCTCACGCCAGTATTATTAATAATACTGTTATAATTCTTGACTTCGGTGCTGCTATTGAAAACAAACAAATTTACTGTGTAATTAGTAGGGGCTTTGTATTCTTTAATTTTGAATTGAACCGACTTTCCAGCAGGAATCTGACTACCGTCAGCGGTTAATGGAATCGATGTCCACTGATATGAGTTTGAGCTGCCATTTGCGTTTGAAAAGCCAAATAAACCTTCTTCGGCTACTATTCTATCGATATAAACGGTTTGCTCCACCGTGTTATTCTCATCAAAGGGGAATATTATATGGATGTTGTTAACGATTGACAAATTTTTGCCGCTTATCATTTTTGCCGCAAATTGATTCGCACTAATTGTAACTGCGCGATAATTATTATCAAGATTACCTACTCCAGCCCAAGCATCACCAATATGAACGTCAAACGCGGTGTTTAAAGCATCCCATCTATTGCAAAGCACCACTCTTAAATCAGGGAAAAGGTTTGTCACTTTTATTAATATGACCAAATTTTTGTTTGTCAAATCGTAATCTTGATGTAGGTAGAAAAACGGTCCGGAATACCCTCCGCTATAACCTGTCGGAGCAACAAGCTTTGCTGCATAGCCAGAATCAGATAATGCTAAATCTGTAGTATTATTCGATGCTGTCGTCATACCCGCAGGGATACCAGAAAATTCATAATCTGCCAGCAAGTCACCCGAACGTGTTTCAAGAACTTGCTTCTCATTTTCCGTGCTCGTTTCTTCGCAAGAGTAGTTTATTACAATAGACCCTATATAATTAGCGGTGCTACCGCTAAGCGTCTCAATTCTAAAATAATTCGCCGGTACCACCGTATTGATTGTGTAAGTCGTGTTTTCCCAGCCTGAAGCCCAAGACCCTGTTCGATATATTTCTTCGTAAGGATAGGTGCCATATACAAGTCCATACATGACTTTGTACCTGCCATCCTGCGTGTTGGTATTTATCGTCAAACTTTGGATACCTTTAATCTTGCTTTGATTGACCATTTCAATGTATGATCCGGCCGTGCCGCTTAACACAGCAAAATAATCCGCGTTCCCTGTGTTTAACCCACTACCGGCGAGATGGACTTGATTTCCGCTAGTAGTAAGTACAACATGATCAGTTTCTGCGGCGAGAGTGAAGCGATTGTTCTTGTTTAAAGTGAGAGTGTATTGATTCCCTGCCGTGACGTCCGCAAAATCCGATGTTCTTGGAATAAATAACGCAAACACTACAGCAACAGTGGCCACTCCAAGCATTATAGCGGAGTAAGCAATATTCTTTTTTCTTTCCATAAGATCCCCCTAGTTTTACAAATCAAAATTGTTTCTAATTTGCTGAAATTTTATTTTCTCATCCTTAATCTAAAGCAAAAAAATCATAAAATCAATATATTTTTAACTGAGTTTAATAATATCTTCCATCATTTTCTTTTTGATGTTAATATATTGGTATTATAAAAATGCAAATCCTCTTTTTTGCTTAAAATTACTTTTAAAAACCGGAAAACGAACAGCAATTATTGACAAAGGAATAAAGGAGATCCTTATGGTTAACAAAAAAGTCATCAGTTTTATCGCGGTCACATATGTCGTTGTGGCCGTTGCGACAAGCGCCGTCATTATCAATAACGTTAAGGGCAGTTCCCTTCTTGGCCTTAATGATGATCCATATGTACTGGAGCTTAACCGAAGCCTCAGCCAAGCCGAGTTGACGGCAGGCGAGGCTGTTTTTAATACTGCAAACAACAATCCGATCACCTTCAGCTTTGATTCGAGTAAATCTCAAGTCACATCCGGAGGTGTTATCGACATCATGGCTGGTGGCTATTTCCAAAACGACACGCGCATCACCGGCATTAATCGAATAGAAGCTGTTTTATCAGGCGGCAGCGCCACCCTATCATATGGCAATTACCCTGAAAGTCTTTCACTAGGAGGAGGGGTTCTTGATACGGAAAGCGGCACGGATGTCTCCTTCAGCGTCTATCTTTCCACTCCATCGAATTATTTTTCGCTGCATGATGTCGAGGGCGAACTTCTATTAAAAAACCTTAAAATTACATATGCATGCACGAACGATGCTGAACCGGCATCAATTTTGAAAACTTCCGTCTTCGCAGATGTTCAGCTCACTTACAAAGAAAGCGGCGATGGCTACAGCGCCAACAGCGGTTCAACGGCCCATGCCTTCTTGGCGCTTAAGAACCACTTCAATCTTTGTAAAGAACAGGATGTTGACGTCATCTTCATGGCCGGCGACATCGTCAATAATGCCATTTCCAAATACTATGAACTTTATCAGGAAACCTTTGAATCCGTTTACGGCACTGACGAAAGCGCATATCCCGAAGTCATCTGGCTCATGGGCAATCATGAATGGTGGGATAATGATGAGCAAGATACTGCTCAAGCTGTCAGTTTATATAATCAGTATTCCCGCATCGACAGCCCGAATTTAGTTAAACAGACGTCGGTTAAATATTATTTAGATAACACCGTTACTTTACCAACCTTTTATAAGGTTGTGAAAGGCGTCCCGTTCTTAGTCATCTCAGGTGAAAATTGCAGGTCGGAAATCGGCGCCACGATGCAGCAGGAAATCGCAACTTGGTTAACTGAAATTGAAGCCCTCCCGTCAGTGCAAAACGGCGGACCTATTTATGTCGCTTACCATTTGCCATTAAGCTTTACCATGACCCATGGAAGAGGTTCCTCTGACGCCTCCGCCGTACTCGAAGAATTGCTCAGCGATTATCCGCAAGCTGTCGTCTTCACCGGCGATACCCATTATTCAGGCATAAACGAAAGGGCCATCAGTCAGGATGATTTCACGGCCATCAACATCGGTTCTTCTTCCTATTCCCGCATGGATCAGCAGAGCGCCACGATGACCGGTGATGAAGCTTTCTACAACTTAAAGGATAGCGGCGGCGAGAACAAGAACGTCATGACCGGAAACGCCCAGTTCAAATACGAATACACCCCGACCATCCACATGATGGAAACCTATGATAACGGCGGAACCAAAATCGATCGCTATTTCTCGACTGAAGACCCGGAAAATCCGATTCACATCAATAATCCTTGGTATCTCGAACCCAATATTTCGAAATCAGATTTTACTTATACGAATGCTCGCTTTCAAAACACGGCTGCCGCGAATGAATTATATGGCGCAAACGGCTTATCCTGGGAAAGCGAAGCAAGCGTCTCATTCAATGTCAATAACGGCAAGATGCTCGTCAGTTTCCCCGATGTCGTCAACTATCATTACTGCGAACACTTCCAGATTGAAGTCACCAGCGATACCAGCAACAAGAAAGTTTACGATGTCGTCAGCAATTACTACAAATACAGCCTGACGCCGGAAAACCTCTATTTTATTCTCGAAGATCTTCCGGTGGGAAGCTCCTACTCGGTAAAAGTGACCGCCTTCGATTATTTCGATAATCCAAGCCTCAACTTCCTGACTTCTAACGCCGCCGATCCCGCTGCCGGTTTCGATGAAATTGATAATCAGCTGGCCCTCACCTACTCCGATGTCTCAACGCGCATGAACCTTGACGAACGCGCAAGTGAATCCAGCAAATCCTCAGTCGAGTATTACTATAATGGCGTGCAAAGTTATAACTACGGAGCGATTCTGAACAGAGTGCTCCTCAATAGCGGAGTGAGTGCCGCCGATTATCTGAGCATCGGAAGTTCAAGCGGTGTAAACACCCTTGTCAAAGCCAAAGTCAAAAACCTGACACCAAACGAGATGACCATCGGTCTTATTGTCGTCGACGGAAGTGGTTTCTGGAAGTCCGATTTTGGATCGGATGTAAGAAAGAGCGTTCCCGCCAATTCCGGCTGGGTCTCTCTGGAATGGGATCTCACCAACCTATTTGGCATCACCGGAAGAGACGAGATGTCCCATATCGCATTTAAAGCCAAATCCTCCGGTTACAACGCGAATGATGGTTATGAGATGCACTTCCTTATGGATGATGTCGATATCGTCGCTAATGGTGCGTATGAAGTTGTACGCGGCACTGGATTTAATGCCGGAGTCAATTATGCTTATGATTATCCAAGCAATATCGCTCTTACTGAAACAATTGTCATTGATATTAAATATACTACTGCTTCCAACACCAAAATTGCGTTGGTTTTGGGGCAAGGATGGACACCGTTTTTCGGGTACTTCGATTTTTACGCGAACGGAACATTCGGCGGAGGCGGCTCGTATGACGGCGTGAGTGTAGTCCTTCTAGATGATGGCTACTATCGATATACCTTCGATTTAGACACCATAACAAAGACCGCTGATGGCAATCCCACGTATGTTAATCTTGTTTATATTCGTGGAAATTGGAGCGATGCCTCAGGCTACATTGATGTTAATCCGGTACTTTAAGAAGAACTTATTCAATCGCATACTTTTTTTGATAGTGCCGCTGTTTGAATTGCGTCTAGCCGACGCTGAACTTTAAACATTACTGGTTTGAAAACACCCATTTTTGACCACTGATGATGCTCTTTTCAAAGCAAAACCCGCATATCGTTTTTTAAAATTTCGATGAATGCGGGTTTTATCCGTTTCCGGAATAGGACAAGTTTGTTGGAGATGCTACTCCCACAACTTTATCCTATTCAAACTGCAAGAATGGGGGTCTTCTTTTGATAATAGATTTTAAAAAAACGAATGGCTAAATTCCATTTTGCATGAAACGCTTTATCTAATTAATAAACCATGAGTAGGTCGCTTGTTTCTCTTGAAAATCCAATTTTGAAGAAGAATATTTTACGATTCGAAATTCTTATCGACTCGCATTCGTAAGTAAACAAGTCATTTTTATTCAAAAATGTTTACTAAATACATTCTATTTTTCACAAACAGCCTTGTATATAATTAATACATGGAAAAGAACAATATTTTTATGGCATTAATCGGTTTGTGTTTACCATTGACGGCGTGTCAAGCCAATAAAACGCCGGTCGATGTAATTCTTATGGCTGGCCAGTCCAACATGGTTGGCTGTTCGCGCGTCACTTATTTGAATAACTCTGTTGGGATGGTTAAGTATCAAGAATACGTCAGCGGCTACAACGGAATTCGCATCGCCTACGATAACCTAACTAAAGAGGCGCTCGACGTCTATCCTGAGCAAAATACTTCAAATGGCAATTTTGTAAAAGTTATGCTCGGCGAGGGAAATGCCGACATCACTTTTGGACCTGAAGTTGGAATGGCCGAAGTTCTCTCGCAAACGCCCCATAATGATAATTTGTTTCTAATTAAATATGCCTGTGGCGCCAGTAACCTTCTCGATGACTGGGCCGCCCCTTCTTCGGGCCGAATAAGCGGCTTATATGCTGGATTTGTCAGCTATGTGCGCGCCCAAATCAAAGTGCTGGAAGAAAGCGGTTTTGCCCCAACAATTAAAGTTTTGTGTTGGATGCAAGGCGAAGGTGATTCCTATCCGGGCTATGCGGAACAATATTTATCTCAACTGTCATATTTTGTCGGAGACCTTCGCGCAGAGTTAATGAAATATTGCGGAGGAACCGAGTTTGCTTTTATCGATGCCGGCATTAGCGATTCGCCATTATGGTACCAATACGCGACGGTTAATGCCGCTAAAGAACAATTCGCGGCGCAGAGTGAACGCAATATTTATATTGATACAATCGCGGAAGGCTTAATTACTTCAGAAGAGCCGCCTGAAGATCCGGATCGTGCCCATTATGACTCGTCATCGATGATTGAGCTTGGCCATCTCTTTGCCGAAGCGGTTTCTCCTTTCTTGAGTGCTGTTGAAATCGAATAAAAACGGCCTTTTTAAATGTAAATATGAATATGAAACTAGACAAATTTTTGCTTCCCTCCAGAAAATTGGGCAATGCACGAACGATTCGCGTTTATTATCCAGAAGATAAAAGCAAACGATATCCTGTTTTATATGTTCATGACGGCGAGTTTTGTTTTCGCAAAGACACTCCCGCCGACTATGAGAGCATGGAACTTGATTTAGCTTTAGAAAAAACCGGCAAACAGCTGATTATCGTGACAATTGAAGCGATGCATTGGCAAATAAGGACGCGCGAATATTCTCCGTTTCCGTGGATCGGAGAAGCGCGGCAGCATTTGCCCGAAGGTCAAGAATTGGGGGAGGTCTACATCGATTGGCTCGTCGATGAAGTTAAACCGTTTATCGATAAGCAATACCCGACATTATCAGATCGTGATCACACTTTTATGCTCGGCTGCTCATTAGGAGCCTTGATCAGTCTTTACGCAAGCGTAAAATATGGGGATGTATTTTCTAAAATAGGTCTTCTTTCGCTAGCGAGCTGGGGCAACCAAAAAGCTATACTCGATTACTGTTCCACGCATCGGCAAAGCTTAAGAGCCTCATATTTTATGCGCGTCGGCACATCCGAAGGCACGCCTCGCAATCTAGTGAGTCTCGCCGATTGCTATGTTCCGCTTAATTTAGAAGTTCGTGACCACTTGCTGTCATTAGGAATAAAAAACCTTGATTTCAAAATTAATCAAGGCCGTTTTCATAAGACTGCTGAGTGGGCTAAAGACATGCCCGACTTTATATCGTGGCTCTTTAAATAATCGTCTTAATAAAAGCCGCGAGCTCTTTGCCGGCATATTCATGCATACGGGCATTAGGATGGCCGCCATTTGGCATAAAGCCGCCAACTGACAGAGAGTTAAATTGAAAATAAAAGACATCGCTCGTGTATTCTTGGCACACTTTTGAAATCAAGGCCGCCACTTTTTGTACGCAAATCATGCCAATCGTCAAAACAATTTTTGCGTGAGGATAAAATTTGTTTATTTGAGCAATAAAGGATCGCAATGATGCACAAAAAGCATCTTCTTCTGCTTTTAATTGCTGAGGCGGTAAAGCGCATAAATACTGATCATCATTAGTCCCTAAATTAATGACGATGATATCCGGAACAAATTTTTGATTATTCCAAGGAATGGCGTTTTCAAAGGTCGTCCCCCAATCATAATCGGCGAATGAAAACATTTGCGGGATGGTTTTAATTGTCGCTAAATCAGTCCATGGCGACTTATAGAGCGGGTATCCACCGATTGCAATTATTGAAAAATCACCATCTAGCGCTTCACTAGCCAAAGCCGCATAACTAATAAGGGCATTTTCTGTGCGCGTTTCAAAAATATCGTCGCCCAATTTTCCTTCCACGCCATTACCGGCAGTGATGGAGTCGCCATAAAATTCAATCTTTAGTTGATTTCGCTTGGCGACAGGGCAAAAATCACCGTCAGTGCGCAAATTCGTCCACCCCGTCAACGAACAAGAGCTCTCGGTTCTTTTATAGACTCTGATGCGATGGAAAGCAAAAGGCAAGTTTTCGGCTAAGACATACACGGCATCTGGCTTGTCTAAAACAATCTTGACCGCTTGAGAATAATTATCATTATCAATAACAACCCCTATCGCTCCTTCACCGTCGCGCTTACCGCATTCAGTGGCGATGAAACTGGCTTCTAGTTTCGTTCCATAGATACAGACTTCAAAGCCAGAACAGGAAAATGTCAGCAGCTGCGCTTTTTTGTCATGGTTAATGTAATAGCGACCGATATTTCTTAACAACGGTCCCTGATAATCATAGTTGATGATGTTCATGGTAAGACGCTTATCGCGCCATCTTCTAAATACAGATCAAATTTTGGCATTTTATAAACTGAAAAATTCGCTTCAACCAAGAACGTCGCATAGTGGTCAATGCCGCTGGTCTGAACAAAAATAGCATTTTTTTCCCCAAGCATTTCTTCATCATAGGCCGAAACGGAGATAAGGCGGTCTTTATTATAAGGAAGGTTAGTTATTTTTAGTTCTTTTCCCACTTTTTTATTAAAGATGACCCGCACTTTGTCTTGATTAAGTTTAATTTGATAACGTCCATGATATGTTCCATCTAGCGGCATTATCACTTTATTAGTGCCGAAGGAAATGGTCGATAAGTTCGTATTTGTGTCGGTATCGATGTCGGCTTCACAAACATTACTCAAAATTTGTTCGCGCGAGACCAGTTGCATGTGGTCAGCGTTACGCAAGATAATGTCCTCTTCGTCGACATAAACTTTTATCGTGTCACCAGATTTAATTAAACTGTCGGAATTAACTTGAAAGACGAGGTAAGGCTTTGCGTCTTTTAAATGAGCAAAGACCGTGATCGTATCAGTATTAATCTCGATGAAGTCCACCACTCCTTCCACTTCTAGGCCTGAGTTATTTTTTTCTAAACGCACAGCTTCCGGAGCGAAATTTAGAGTAATGTCCTTCGCGGTAAAACATTCATCAAACATGCGTTTTTTATAATTTTCGGATAATGGAAAACGAGATTTCCCAAACGAAACTTCGTCATTATTAACCTGGCACGGAAAACAATTTTCGCGGGGAACGCCCAAAATGGAATTAGATGTTTTTTTATCAAAAAGATGTATTTTTTCGCTCTCAAAATTCAAAAAGACATTTTGCTTAGACTTTAATCGGCCGTTGGCAAAACCCTTAACGATGATAGTTGTTTCGGTGTCGGCGAGTTTGACATAGGCTATCGTCTCATCGCCAAGCTGCTCGACGACATCAACTGTCGCCGGAATTCCGCTTTCAGCAAAATGAATATGCTCAGGGCGTATGCCAAATAGCAGATCGCGGTCTAAATAGTTTTCGTCAGTTAATTGTTTGGCTTTATGTTTGCTTAACGGAACGACAATTCCACTGCCGTTCAATAGGACCGCTAATCCCTGTTCTTGTTTTATTAATTTGGCCTCCACAATATTCATCTGCGGCGAGCCTAAGAAAGTCGCGACAAATAAGTTAGTCGGATTCTCATAAAGATTGACGGGAGTATCAACTTGCTGAATATATCCGTCTTTCATGACAACGATGCGATCGCCCATCGTCATCGCTTCTGTTTGATCGTGAGTGAC
>Ga0265297_10005944_pt1 | contig 18119 bp, 14 predicted proteins | sample Munlanlwell13791_FD_192502 | JGI IMG/M metagenome (GOLD analysis project Ga0265297, IMG submission 192502) | Leachate microbial communities from a municipal landfill in Southern Ontario, Canada - Leachate well 137-91 | ecosystem: Engineered > Solid waste > Landfill > Unclassified | place...
GTATTGTGTTTTCCCCATATAATAGTTCATTTAAAAGATACAAGTATAAGCACGAGGGAGCGGAACTTTTCACATCCCAGCTTGTAAAGATACCTGTGCAGAATTTAATCAAAGCACAGGAAAGTGATGAAGAAAATGATAAATTAGAAGAAAAGTTTAAATATGCACCTCCAGGGTATAGAGACGCAAGACCTGATATTAGAGGAATTGAAAATGTTAACTTAATATAGTATAAGAAAGAGTTGTGAAATTTACCGAAGAAAAATTAGAAATATGCCCGAACAACAAAACATAGAAAACCCACATTCAGGAGAGATAATTCTTTATCAAGCTCCTGATGGAAAAATTAAAATTGATGTACGTCTGGAAGAAGAAACGGTTTGGCTTACACAAGCACAGCTTTGCGAACTATTTCAAAAATCAAAAGCTACTGTAAGTGAACATATTAAGAATGTATTTGAAGAAGGCGAATTAGACCCTTCGGCAACTGTTCGGAAATTCCGAACAGTTCAGTTGGAAGGCAACCGTGAGGTAGAAAGAGAGTTGGAGTATTACAATTTGGATGTAATTATTTCAGTTGGTTACCGAGTAAAATCGCTCCAAGGCACACAGTTTCGTATTTGGGCTACCCAACGATTAAAAGAGTACATTATAAAAGGTTTTGCGCTTAACGATGAACGATTTAAGTCCGGCAGTTCAATGAATTATTTCAACGAATTGCAGGAACGCATTAGGGAAATTCGTCTATCGGAACGCTTTTTTTATCAAAAAATAAAAGACATCTATACCACCAGTATTGACTACGAACCAAAAGATGAAAAGACGATTGAGTTTTTCAAAATCGTTCAAAACAAATTACTTTGGGCTATTAGCGAGCAAACAGCAGCCGAATTAGTATATCGCAGGGTAGATGCCCGTTTACCTTTGTTGGGTATGCAATCTTATGACAAGAAAAATTCGGTTTCCATTAAAAAATCAGAGGTGAGCATTGCCAAAAACTACCTAAATGAGGATGAAATAAAATTGCTGGGGCTTTTGGTAGAACAATACCTTGCCTTTGCCGAAACAATGGCACAACAACGTACACCAATGTATATGAGCGATTGGATTCAACGGCTCGATACTATTCTGCAACTAAACGGAAGGGAATTACTTACTCATGCAGGAAAAATCAGTCACGAAATGGCATTGAAAAAATCAGGTGAAGAGTTTGAAAAGTATCAACACGCTCAAAAGGCATTGGAAAAAGAGCAAAGTTTGAAAGAACTAGAAGAAGACATCAAGAAAATTGTTAAGGGTAAATGATTAATGGTTAATGAGATGAGAGATAACATAGTTAAGAATAAGAGTTTTGCGTTTGCGGTGAGGGTTGTAAAACTCTATCAGTTTTTGTGTGAGCAGAAAAAAGAGTTTATTCTGTCAAAACAGCTACTTAGAAGTGGAACAAGTGTTGGCGCTATGATACGAGAAGCTGAACACGCTGAAACAAAGAATGACTTCAAACATAAGATGGGAATAGCCCAAAAAGAAATTAACGAAACAATTTACTGGCTTGAACTATTGAAAGAAACGAATTATTTAACTCTTGAACAATTTGAAAGCATTAACAACGATGCGATAGAAATCATTAAATTAATCACATCCATTATCAAATCAGCAAAAGCAAGCCTTAACCCTTAACCATTTATCATTAACCATTAAAATGAAATTCACCGAAGAAAAATTAGAAAAGGCATTTACCGAATTGTTGGGGCAAGAAGGATTTTTTCAACACCCGGGTATGAGTATTGCCCGTAAGCCTGATGAAGTAAAAATAACTAAGAAATGAAAAACTGGATACCTAAAGCAATTCAATGGTTAGATAAGTCGCTTGGCAAAGTGCCGGGTGAACTGAATGAGATTGACTGGAAAGCCAGTCTTTCGCCCAACAACGATAAACTTTGCAAACACATTGCGGCCTTTGCCAATTTACCTGGCGGAGGTTTTATAGCTTTTGGGATAGATAACAATTCAGGTACAGTTTTAGGAATTACCAAGCCCATTGCAGATAACATTGTTGAACGTCTTGCCTCTCTTTGCCGTGATGGCATTGACCCATTGGTGAGCATAGACCACAGTATTGAAGATTTCAGGGGTTTGCCTCTATTGTTTGTTTACATAAAGGAAAGTGCTATCAAACCTGTTCATTTGAAAGGTCATAGCATTGAAGAAACTTTTATCCGCAGCGGAGGCACCACACGTAAGGCATCACGGAATGAAGTTGGTGCATTGATGCTCAACAGCAAATCCCCAACTTGGGAAGAATTGCATTCTTCTAAATTGCTCAATGAGGTAGAAGTAATCACCTTGCTGGAATACGACAAAGTATTGCAAATGCTGGGTAAGCCAGTGCCTACCAACATACCTGAAATAATGCAATGGCTGAAAGATGAAAAGATGATTGAAGATGTGGATGGAAAAGGTTATTACATTACCAATTTTGGAGCCATTGCAGCAGCAAAAGATTTAAATAGATTTGATGGTTTGAGCCGTAAAGCAATACGCTTAATAAAATACGAAAGTAAGAATAAATCAGCCGGGAGCAAAGAATATCCCGGAACACGCGGTTATGCCATTGGATTTGAAGGGTTGATGCAATTCATAAAAGGACTATTGCCGGGTAGTGAAGTAATAAAAAATGCCTTACGCCAAGAAACATCTGTTTATCCGGAAATTGCCATCAGAGAGTTAACAGCAAATTGCTTGATACATCAGGATTTTACTATTCGGGGCAGTGGACCTATGATTGAAATATTTGAAGACCGAATTGAATTTACCAATCCGGGGAAATTACTTCCAACAAAAAAATTGGATAGACTTATCAGAACAACACCCGAATCGAGAAATGAAATTTTGGCTGCTGCTTTTCGAAGATATAACATTTGTGAGGAAAGAGGCTCAGGATTTGAGAAAGCCGTTATAGCCATAGAGCTTTTCGGATTGCCACCTTTAAAGTTTGAAGAATCAGAAAATGCTTTTAAGGTTACATTATATTCACCACGCAAGTTTGCCAAAATGAGCAACGAAGAACGCATTGAAGCGTGTTACCAACATAGTATCATTATGTATTTCGGAGAAGGAGGATTTAATAACACTTCATTACGCAAGCGTTTTGGTATGCACGACAAACAAGCTGCTCAAATTTCCAATCTTATAAAAGATTCCATAGATGCCGGTAAAATAAAACCGAAAGACCCTGAAAGCGAATCGAAAAAATTTAGTTTGTATGTACCTTACTGGGCTTAGTTTATTTAATCAGAAAATGGAAACAGAAATTAACACATTGAAAATCAAGAGTTTTTTATTTAATCCGAATCCGGAAAGGCAAAGGAATTTATTTAACCATCTTTTAAGAATGGCGTGCAAAATGCTGATATTCAATAGGTTTTTATTTAACTCGGATTCGGAAATCAATTTCCGACCCAATAAATCCATTCAATGAAATTCACCGAAGAAAAATTAGAAAAGGCATTTACAGAGTTGTTGGTGCAAGAAGGATTTTTTCACCAGTTGGGAATTACTATAAGTCGTAAGCCAGATGAGGTATTGATTGAAGAAGATTTGCAAAACTTCCTGTTAACACAGTACACGAGTCAGGGCATAACTGAAAACGAAATCAAATCAATTATTCTTCAACTTAAATCGCTTCCTTCATCCGACCTGTACGAAAGCAATAAAATCTTTTTAAGGATGCTTTCAGATGGTTATATTCTGAAACGAGAAGACCGCAATCAAAAAGACATTTATATTCAGCTAATCAATTACACAGGGCTTCATAAACACCGCCAACCCGAAGCGGATCAATTGCATACAGTTGTTGCCGAACGTGAAGAACATTATCCGCCTGATACCAATATTTACAAGTTTGTAAATCAGTTGGAAATTATCGGAAACGAAAAACGCATTCCTGATGGTATCATTTACATTAACGGTCTGCCTTTGGTGGTGTTTGAGTTTAAAAGTGCCATTCGTGAAGAAGCTACTGTTTTTGATGCCTTCAAACAGTTAACAGTACGTTACCGCAGAGATATTCCTGAACTGTTTAAATACAATGCTTTTTGTGTGATCAGTGATGGCGTAAACAACAAAGCAGGGTCATTTTTTGCATCCTATGATTTTTTTTACTCTTGGCGCAGAGTTGCTGGGTTGGCTAAAGACGTTGATGGCATTGACAGTATGTTCACACTGATTCAGGGAATGTTTCACAAAAACCGTTTGCGTGATATTATCCGAAACTTTATTTACTTACCTGATTCAAGCAGGAAAGAAGAAAAGATCGTATGCCGTTATCCGCAGTATTATGCAACACGGGCTTTGTATGATAATATCAGGAAAGCTCAAAAACCCGAAGGAAACGGAAAAGGAGGAACTTATTTTGGTGCCACCGGTTGCGGAAAAAGTTATACAATGCTTTTTCTGACCAGGTTGCTGATGAAAAGTGAATACTTTGAAAGTCCCACTATCGTTTTGATAACCGACCGCACCGATTTGGATGATCAACTGGCTCAGGATTATTTCATACCCTCCAAAAAATTTATCGGGGACAATACTGTTGTAAGTGTGGAAAGCCGTGCCAATTTAAGAGAATTACTACAAGGCAGACAAAGCGGTGGTGTTTTTCTGACTACCATCCACAAGTTTACAGAAGATACGGAATTGTTAACTGAACGCTGTAATGTAATTTGTATTTCTGACGAAGCACACAGAAGCCAGATAAACCTCGACCAAAAAGTGAGAGTTACTGAAAATGGTGTGAAAAAGACTTATGGCTTCGCCAAATACTTACACGATTCATTGCCCAATGCTACTTATGTTGGCTTTACAGGTACACCTATTGATGCAACACTTGATGTGTTCGGGAAAGTTGTGGACGCTTATACAATGACAGAATCGGTAAAAGATGAGATTACAGTGAGAATTGTATATGAAGGCAGAGCCGCCAAAGTAGCTTTGAAAAACGGTGAACTTGAAAAGATTGAACAATACTATGAAGAAGCAGCGGAATTAGGTGCAAACGAATATCAGATAGATAAAAGCAAACAGGAAACAGCAAACATGTACGCCATACTTGGGGATCCTGACCGTTTAAGAGCTGTCGCAGAAGATTTTATAAAGCATTACGAAAATAGAATTTCAGAGGGAGCAACGGTTAAAGGAAAGGCAATGTTTGTAAGCAGTAGTCGTGAGATTGCCTATAATCTTTACAAAAACATTATTGCTATCCGTCCTGAATGGAATGAAATAAGAGAAGCCGAAGAAGGTGCAGAACTAACCGACAAAGACAAGCGTGAATTAAAACCGATTGAACAGATTAAGTTAGTAATGACAAGAGGACAAGACGACCCGAAAGAACTTTGGGATATGTTGGGCACACCTGACAATAGAAAAGAGCTTGATCGTCAATTCAAAAATCAAAATTCAAATTTCAAAATTGCGATTGTGGTAGATATGTGGCTGACTGGTTTTGACGTGCCCTTCCTGGACAGCATTTACATTGACAAGCCAATACAGCAACATAATTTAATTCAGACCATTTCACGGGTAAACCGCAAATTTGAAGGTAAAAACAAAGGTTTGGTGGTGGATTATATCGGAATTAAAAAGCAGATGAATCTGGCACTTGCTAAATACAACAAGGGTGACGAGGATAATTTTGAAGATATAGAACAATCATTGGTTGTCGTGAAAGACCATCTGGATTTATTGGCTAAATTGATGCATAAATTTGATAATACAAGGTATTTTAAAGGCAATACGATTGAACAGCTAAACACTTTAAATATGGCTGCAGAGTTTGTTCAACAAAGCAAGGAATTGGAAACCCGATTTATGGGCATGGTAAAACGTCTCAAAGCTGCTTATGATATCTGTGCCGGAAGTGAAAAACTGACCCAAACCGAAAGAGATTACACTCATTTTTATATGGCCATTCGTTCTATTGTATTCAAACTGACCAAAGGCAATGCCCCCGATACAGCACAAATGAATGCAAGAGTTCGGGAAATGATAAAGGATGCTTTGCAAAGTGACGGGGTAGAAGAAATCTTTAAACTTGGAGAAGAAGGTGAAACCGAGCAGGATATTTTTGATCAGGATTATTTGGATAAAATTGCTAAAATCAAACTTCCAAACACGAAAATTAAATTGCTTCAGCAAATTCTGGCAAAAGTGATTGCAGAAATCCGAAAGGTAAACCGAATAAAAGGAATTGACTTTACAAAAAAAATGCAGGCCCTTGTTGAACGCTACAATAATCGTGATGCCAACGACATTTTAAGAAGTGAGGTATATGAGGAAATGGCAGAAGCATTAACCAATCTCATTTGGGATGTTCAGAAGGAATTTAAAGCCGGAGACGAGTTAGGAATTGGCTTTGAAGAAAAAGCCTTTTATGACATTCTGAAAGAGCTTTGTAAAAAGTATGACTTCACCTATCCAGACGATAAAATGATTGACTTATCAAAAGCCGTTAAAATTATCGTTGACAACCAAGCCAAATTCCCGGACTGGAACAAACGTGACGACATAAAATCAGCCTTGAAAGTTGAATTGATTTTGATTTTAGACGAGTACGGCTATCCACCAGTTGAAAGAGATGAAGTATATGTGGAAATCTTTGAACAGGCCGAGAATTTCAGAAAATATACGAATTAGTAGCTGTGCCTTAAAAACACCTTTCTTTACACCAGATTGCATCTTTTACAAATTTTCTTTAATTTCGCTTCGAATTATATCACCTTTAAAATATTAAAATCATGAAAATTTTAAAATGGATTTTGATTGTACTGGCAGGTTTGCTGATCCTGCTTTTTTTATTATCCCTGCTGATTCCCTCAAAAAGTAGTTTTGAGCAATCCATACAGATCAATACACCTGCCAATCACGTCTATAGTTTTGTTGTTGACTATGAAAAATGGCCGCTTTGGGATCCCTGGGCTGATGCCGATCCTGAAATGACCAATGTCATTGAAGGTACTCCCGGTATTGGTCATAAACGTACATGGGAAAGCAAAACCCAAGGGAATGGCTCAATGGAAATCGTTGAGATGGAGCCAGGAAAAATGATGAAAGCCAAACTTATGTTCGAGAATTCAAATAAACCCGCTTGGGACAACTGGCTCTTTGAAGAAAATGAGGAAGGTGTTGAAGTAAAATGGACGGTTGAGATCGAAACGGGGATCAACCCCATCACTAAATACATGTTCTTTTTCGCGAAGAAAATAATGACAAATTCCATGGAAAAAGGCCTCTCAAAACTACAGGAACTTGCTGAATCTACTCCTGTTGTTCCTGAAATTCAGATAACGGAGAAAGAATTACCTACACAAAAATATATTGGCATTAAAAAGACGCTAAGTTTCAAAACCGATAATATTGAAGCTTTTTTTGGTGAAGCATATCAGACACTGATGGCTTTTCTGACCAAAAATAAAGTGCCGATAACTGCAGCTCCGGTAGCTTTCTATCATGCATGGGATGAAAAAAACCAAGTCATGGAAACCGAAGCGGCCATTCCTGTACCTCTTGATTTTAATCTGAAGCTGGAGAAAGGTATTGAACTTTCAGAAGTTACTGCCGGAAAAGCCGTGTCAGCCATTCATTATGGGGCATACGACAAGGTTGGAGCCGTTTGGAATGCCCTGGAAACATACATTGGCGAGAAAAAACTCGAAATTCGAGGTGTGCCTTACGAAATCTATCTGGTCAGTCATGATATGGAACCCGACACCTCCAAATGGATGACGGAAATCGTTTACCCTGTTAAATAACAAGGCTTTTCTTTTGCTTTTCCGTGGCAAAGAGGTCATTATCCTCCTTTTGCTATCTTTGTAACTCTTAACAAGTTTCATAATCTATCGAAAAATGAAGTTTATAATTTACCTCTCAGTTATTGGATTATCTCTTTTTACGGGTCTTCAGGCTCAGACGGATGAAATGCAAAGCATGATCCGTAATAGCGGTACTGCTGCAGAATATCCCAAAAGCCAGGTACTTACCCTCTTCGATTCCACTATCGTTCTTGTGGAAGAAAGCGGTTTAAGTCATTTTCAAACCCATACCTTGCAAAAAGTGTTGACTTCCAAAGGAGGCTTTAATTTAAGTTCCGTTAAGTTTTCCTATGACCCTTTCAGTGCCATGATGATGGTTAAAAAAGTCCGAATTTACCGTAAAGACGGAGGAATCGAGGAAGTGCTACCATCAAGAATATATGATTATCCACAGCCTGCAAACCTCATTCTCTGGGGTGCCCGCGAAATCATGATCGCTCCGGGGCATCTTGATGTTGGTGACGCTTTGGAAATCATTACTTATAAGAAGGGATTTTCTTATGCTCTTCTCATGGATAATGAAGATGACAAGTACATTCCTCCCATGCGGGGTCATTTCTATGATATTATTCCGTTTTGGGCATCTGAGGATGTTCTTGCCAAGGTGTACCAAGTGAGTTTACCCTCAAATAAAGAATTAACCTACCGGGTTTTTAACGGGCAGATGGATATCGTGGTCACTGCCGAAAACAACTTAAAAATACTCACCTTCACCTCCAAAGATATCAAACCTTTTGTTCAGGAACGGGGAATGGTCAGCTTATGGGACGTAGCACCCAAATTGATCATGACCACTGCCCCCGATTGGCAGGCTAAATCACGATGGTTCTATGGGGTAAATGAAGATTTTGGGAGTTTCGAATCAGGTCCGGCACTGAAGGCAAAGGTAGCTGAAATTCTGACCGGTGCAAAAAATGAAATGGATTCCGTGTCACGCCTGACCCATTGGGTGGCAGATAATATCCGCTATATGGGACTGAATATGGGCCCTGGTGAAGGCTTTACCCTGCATAAGGCAGACATGACTTTTACTGATCGCTGCGGAGTGTGCAAAGACAAGGCCGGCATATTGGTAGCCATGCTTCGGGCGGCAGGTTTTGAATCCTATGCCGCTATGACGATGGCAGGATCGAAGATCGAAGATATTCCTGCCGATCATTTCAACCATTCCGTAACAGCCGTGCGTCTTTCCGATAGAAAACTGCACATGCTGGATCCCACCTGGGTTCCCTGGGTAAGAGAATTATGGTCGAGTCGCGAACAACAACAGAATTACATCATTGGTACAAAAATTGGTGAAGACATGGAAGAAATCCCTGTTTCTCCACCTGAAAATCATTTCCTGAAAATTAACGTCAATTCAAAACTCATTCCTGATGGAAGTCTTGAAGGAGAACTCATACTGATTGCCGAAGGCCAGTCCGATGCCTTGATACGCTCCCCCCTGACCCGCAATTACCGTCAACAATGGGATGAAATTATACTCAGGGAATTGCTGGATGTTTATCCGGCCATGAAAGTGATGTACCTTTCCTATTCTGATCCATACGATTATTCCAGCCCTTTTTCTTTGAAAATCAATTTTTTGATAAAGGATTTTGCCCTGATTTCCACCCAATACGCATTATTTACACCCATGCTGGCTCAACCTGTTTTTAAAAGCCTTAATCCCTACCTTCGCATTCCTTCTGATCAGGAAGAACGAAAATACAATTTCCGGGATGTGTGTTCCCAGCAAATCGAACTGGAAGAAAGCCTTACCTTCCCTGAAAAATGGTTTGAAAGCAATCAGGACATCATTTTACCGCAAAAAAGGTCGTCTGATGGCAGCGGAGCAAGTTTTTTATGTGAATATACAAAAGATGCCAACACATTACATTTCACCCAAAAAACTATTCTGAAAAAACGGATTTATTCTCCTGAAGACTGGGCTTCATTCCGGGATGCTTTAGGAAATCGAAGCTATTATTCTTCACAGAAAATTATAATCACAAAGTAAAAATCATTGAAAAACATGAAATACTATCCTCATTTCATTTTCCTCTTGTTATCATTTGCATTTACGCCATTTCTTTATGCTGAACCAGGGGAATCGGATGCCAGATATCTGAGTATCACCAAAGCCTATACACTGCAACAGGATGGCAGTTTGCAATACGAATACATGCATCGTCTCAGATATGATTCCTGGTTCTCCATACACCGCAGATATGGAGAAACCAATATTATCTATGATCCGGATTTCCAGAATATTAATATTAATTTTACCTTTACCGAGAATCCGGGAGGTAAAAAAATCCCTATTCCGGATAATGCCAAGGTGGAAATCCTGCCCTATATGGCACAGGATGCACCCTTTTATAACAGATTACGTCAAATGACCGTTGTTCATACGGCTCTTGAACCCGGATCCGTGGCTACGGTCAGTTATACCCTGAATACAAAGGCCGGCTTCAATCCTTATTTTTCAGGTACCGAACGGATATTACAGAGCTCTCCTGCCGATGAAATCATTATCATCATCAGGGTGCCCGGTGATAAAAATTTTACCTTCACTCTGTATAATTCCGATGTTCAGCCTGTTGTTCGCAAAGCCGGCAATGTTAAGGAATACACCTGGATATTCAATGGCCTTGAGGCTTTCAGACAGGAAGCAAACCAACAGCATCCTTCCAATTTTGAACCTTATCTCCAGTTCAGCACCGCCCCTTTGAAAGATGTTTACTATAAGTTCATTGAACAACCAGCTTTTAAATATAACCTTACTCCCTCTATGGAAAAATGGGTTGAGGAAATCTTTGCTCAATCCAAAGACCAACTTGATTTTATTCTCAATCTCCAAAAGAAAACAGCCAATGAATTCAGAACCTATGAAATCCCATTGAAAATGAAAGGCAATGCACTTCAAACAGCAGCAGATGTATTTGCCAATTCAGGAGGCACCCGCCTCGAAAAAGCAATTTTTATGGTTTCCTGTCTTCAATTTAAAGGCATAAAAGCTTTCCCTGTATTAAGCACCTATTCTATGTTGGCAAATGAAATGATCGGTGATCTGAATGTGTTCGAAAACGCCTTGGTCAGGTTGAATGCCAACAGTGATGAATATGTGTATTTGCCTGTTGATCGCATTCCTTCCAATAATCTTCGGTATTCCATTCAGGATCAGACTTTACTGGCCATTTATACCGGGATCAATATTTTTGAGCTGCAAAAGGAAAATTCTTCAAATCAGATTGATGTGATTGGAAATATTAACCTTTTAAACCAGAAGGGGAAAAAATCACTGATTCAGCTCGAAGCGACAAATAATGCAGTACCTTTTTTCAGCATGAGAAATAACCTGGACCAAGAGGTATATCGTTATTTCAATTCTCTAGGAAAGATGAATCAAGCTGATGGTAATGCGAAGAAATGTCTATTCTCCCGCTTATTTAACAAAGGCGGCAATAAAGTTCTCGAATTTTCTGAACATACACTCAAAGCTGACCTGAAATTATCGGTTCTTCCCCAATCGCTCACAGCACAATCCTCTTTAATCTTGTATCGCCTGCCGGAAAGTAATTACGGGTTTTCATCCTTTCATCTTCAACCTTTATCAATGCAGCGATCAACACCGCTGATGCTCCCTGCTGCAATCAATGAATCGTATGATTACGAAATACGGATTCCAGGGAAATACCGCTTTGAAAACAACAGCTTTTCTAAAGAATATAAGTTCAATTTTGGTCAACTGACGTATAAAATCAAGTCAAAAAAGAGAAAGTTGATGGTAGCAAAAACAATATACCTGGAAAAAACCATTATTGCTCCAGGCCAATATGCTGATTTTATGGAAATGGTCAACTTTTGGAACTCTCAGGAAGCAAATAGTATTATCATTAAAAAAATAAAATAAGAAAAACTGTTATGGGATTGTTTAACATTTTTAAAAGCAAAGAACAGCAGGAGCAGGACAACAGGCAACTCGAAAAAAGTCTTGAAAAAACAAAAAGCGGGTTTTTTCAAAAAATAGGGAAAGCAATTATTGGTAAATCCAGACTTACGGAAGACTTTCTGGATGAGTTGGAAGAGATTTTATTATCATCGGATGTAGGCGTCAATACCACTTTGAAAATCATTGAACGTCTTGAAAAAAGGGTTTCCCGCGATAAATATATGAACAGTGAGGAGTTGAATGATATTTTAAAGGAAGAAATTGTAGACTTATTAAGTGAACACGATAATCCCTTATATACTTCTTTTGATCTTCCCCCAAGGGATGAGCCTTATGTCATCATGGTAGTCGGTGTAAATGGGGTAGGCAAAACCACCACTATCGGGAAACTTGCCAATCAGTTTCGAAAAGCAGGGAAAAATGTCATGATTGGTGCCGGGGATACGTTCAGGGCTGCTGCTGTTGACCAGCTTCAAATTTGGGCGGAAAGAGCCGGAGTGGGTATCATCAGTCGCAGTATGGGCAGCGATCCTGCCTCGGTAGCCTTTGATGCGGTGCAATCTGCCAAAGCAAAAGGTGCGGATGTGGTCATTCTGGATACGGCCGGTCGTCTTCATAACAAAGTCAACCTGATGAATGAACTGGAAAAGGTGGACCGTGTGGTAAAAAAAGTCATTCCCGATGCCCCTCACGAAACCGTTTTGGTCCTTGATGCTTCCACCGGACAAAACGCCATAGAACAGGCACGGCAGTTTCTTAAATCCACGCAGGTAAACAACCTGGCCATCACCAAACTGGATGGAACGGCAAAAGGAGGAGTAGTTATCGGTATAGTTGACCAGTTTAAAATTCCTGTGAAATACATTGGTGTGGGTGAAAAGATTGATGACCTTCAACTTTTCAATAAAGAACTGTTTATTGAATCATTATTCAGAGGGAAAAAGGAATAAAAACGCCATAGCCTATGCTCACCAATCCGGAGAAACTTAAAAGAATTAATGTTTACACATTCGGCTGTGCTAAAAATCTGGTGGATTCCGAAAAGCTCATGGGCGCTCTCAGAGCATCCGCTTGTATAGTCGTTCATGAGTCTCCCTTACAGAAAGGAGATCTGGTAGTAGTAAATACGTGCGGATTTATTAATGATGCGAAACAGGAATCCATAAATGCCATTTTAGAATTTGCTGAACAGAAGAATACAGGGGAAATTGATGGACTGTTTGTTTATGGATGTCTTTCCCAACGTTACAAGGAGGAACTTCTGAAAGAAATTCCCGAGGTGGATAATTACTTTGGCATCAACAGCATCAAGGAGATCATCGAAAAAATGGGCTTATCCTTTAAAGATCATTTATTGGGTGAACGTTTTCTTTCGACACCCGGACATTATGCCTATCTGAAGATCTCTGACGGATGCGACCAAAAATGTTCATTTTGTGCTATTCCATTGATAAAAGGCAAACATAAGTCAGTACCCGATCAGGAATTGATCACTGAAAGCCGCAAGCTTGTAGATCAGGGAGTCAGGGAGCTCATCCTGGTGGCGCAGGACAGCACCTATTACGGACTTGATCTTTACGGACAAAGACGCCTTTTCAAACTTATGGATTCCTTATCTTCCATTAAAGGATTGGAATGGTTACGTCTGCAATACACCTATCCTTCGTCATTTCCGCTTGAAATACTTGATCTGATGAATGACAGAGGCAACATATGTCGTTATCTCGATATACCTTTACAGCATATTTCTGATCCTGTGTTAAAAAAAATGCGAAGAGGAATAAACGCCCGGAAAAGCCGGGAACTTATTGAAACAATCAGAACAAAGGTACCTGAGATTGCGCTGCGCACCACATTTCTGGTGGGACATCCCGGAGAAAGCGATGCCGATTTTGAAGAATTACTCGATTTTGTCGAAGAAGTAAAATTTGACAGACTGGGTGTTTTTACCTTTTCTCCTGAAGAAAACACCTATAGTTACGGGCTGAAAAATGTTGTTCCGCCCGGAATCAGAGAAGAGCGCGCACAACAATTAATGAGTGTTCAGCAAAATATTTCATTAGAACGGAATAATCAAAAGATTGGAACAACCTGCAAAGTGTTGATTGACAGAAAGGAAGGCCATTATTTCACAGGCAGAACAGAATTTGATTCACCGGAAGTGGATAACGAAGTATTCGTGGAAGATCATAAAAAACTGGCTATCGGAAGTTTTTATAGTGTCGAAATTACCGGAGCAGGTTATTTTGATCTTTACGGAAAAGCATTAGGTTAAAGCATGAAAAAAACCGTAGCATTTGAAACTGCTTTTATGGAATTTGTCAACAAACACCATTTGTTTGATAAACAAGATAAAATCCTGGCTGCTGTGAGCGGAGGAGTTGACTCTGTTGTCCTCTGTGAATTATTATCCCGCAACGGATTTCATTTTGAAATCGCACATGTAAACTTCAAACTAAGGGGTAAAGATGCTGATGAAGATGAAGCTTTGGTTCTGCGCCTTGCAGAAGTTTATCATATTAAAGCTCATGTAACTGCTTTTTCTACTGAAAACTATGCAAAACAACATAAGATTTCCATTGAAATGGCAGCTCGTGAACTCAGGTATAACTGGTTTGATGAATTACAGGAAACATACAATTTTGATAAAATTGCGTTGGCACATCATCTGGGAGACCATCTGGAAACCATTTTGCTAAATCTGACCAAAGGTGCAGCTTTCCGAGGTCTTCATGGTATCCTACCCCTTAACCGCAAACTTGTCCGGCCTTTGCTTTTTGCTACAAAAAGACAAATTCTTGATTATGCAAAAAAAATGAAGCTTGAATACAGGGAGGATTCTACCAATAGTGATGTTCATTTTCAAAGAAATCTGATCCGAAAAAAAGTCGTTCCTCTGCTTAAAAAAATCAATCCTTCAGTTGAAAAAACAATATTCCAAAACGCTCAACTTATTAATGACTATGAAGCAATCATAGATCGGGAATTCAATCGAATGCGTAAAAAAATAATTCATTCTGTTGAAAAGGCTATTTTTATTGATTGTAAATCGCTTGTTAAATATCCCTCTTCAAACCTTTTTCTATATGAAGAACTAAATCCATTTGGGTTCAGCAAAGACCAGATTTCTGCTGTTTTAAAAGCAGCGAATGCCTCCCCGGGAATTAAGTTTGAGTCTGTTTCACACGTAATTTTCAAAGATCGCGATTTTTTTATTGTAAAAGAAAAAACAGATACAACCAAAGAAGTCTATCTGATTGATAAAAATAAGGGATCAATAGTAACCAATATGGGAACCTTTTCATACAAAATACAATCAACACTCCCCATGGAAGATGATCTCAAAAACCCGGATCACGCTTATCTTGAATTTGAAAAACTTACATTTCCGCTTGTCATGAGAACATGGCGCAAGGGGGATTACTTCTTTCCCTTTGGTTTAAAAGGCAGAAAAAAAATCAGTGATTTTTTGAATGACAAGAAAATCAGTGTTGACAAGAAAACAGATTACCTGGTGCTTTCCTCAGGTGAGGATATTGTTTGGATTCCTCCTTTCACAATTGACCAACGCTATGCAGTAAATATCAGATCAGAAAAAATCCTTTCAGTTGCGTTAACAAAGGGCAAACTTGAATAGATTTTTTTCGTTACTCGGAATAATTATTAATTCTATAAATTTGCAACTAAAGAAGCATTCTGAAAATACTAGTTAAACAGTATTTTAATTTGCATTTAAGTTTAGGAATTTGATTAAGGTTTTTTTGAAAATATTGTCAAAAGCAAAGTTTTGCCTCTACACAGTTGTCATGGTCGTTATGACGAGTTCCCCTTTATATGCTCCACCCCCGGGTGGAGGTTGGAATCCCGGGAATACTGATCCCACGGTAGTTCCAATTGGTGGGGGATTTGTTTTTATGTTGTTGGCCTCCCTTTTTTATGGAGCATACCTTTATTTCAAATCAAAAAAAGAAAAGTAATGCTATCTTTTTTACCTCTCTTTAAATTTATTGAAATATGAAAAAAATAGGTCTGTTTATTTCTTTTATTTTATGGTTTTCATTTTCCAATGCGCAGAACTTCGTCTGGAAAGCTCAAAATTCAGGGATTAAAAGTGGCAATCTCTATGATGTCGTTTTTTACAACGACAGCTTTGGCTTTGCCATCGGGAATAATGATACGATTAATTACATTCTTAAAACTACGGATGCAGGAATTACCTGGACCAATATGTCAAATGCCACCACGGCTGAGATGGTTCGTGCCTGTGACTTTGTTGATGAAAAAACATGGTTTGTGGTGGGCAAAACCGGAGCTTTATACAAAACAACCAATACAGGAGATACCTGGACAAAAATAAATTTAGGTACAAACGTAAATCTGCTTGACATTTCATCACCTCAAAAAGATGCAGTATATATTTGCACCGAAGCTGGCCGGTACATTACCTATGATGGAAGTGGTTGGAAAACCGTGACCGTAAAGACAACCGACAACTTTATCTCTGTTGATTTTTCATCCGATACTACTGGTTTTCTGACTGCCTCCAATGGAAGGATTTGGCGGACACAAAATGGTGGAAACAACTGGGATACGGTAAAGAAAACGCTTGAACCATTGCTGGGAAGCCACTTTGTTACTGAGAATGTGGGTTATATTGTGGGACCAAACCGTTTTGTGAAAAGGACCATTAATGCAGGCACCCTTTGGAGCGATACGAACACGTTCCCAAAAGCATTCTGGGGCATTGATTATTATACGGCATTCTTTTTAAATCACAATTTTGGCTTTATCGGAGGGACACAAGGTACCCTATTGCGTACCCCAACCGGAGGATCTTCCTGGATTAAAGAAAATACCGGCATCACCACTACTATCAATAAGATTTGTATTCCAAGCCCCACTGTTGGCTATGCTGTGGCAAACGGAGGTTATATTCTTAAACGCTTTGATGCAAGTAGCGTAAATTTACCTTCGACAGAGCAACTGAGTATCTACCCCAATCCCACACAAAACAGGATTTTCTTTAATATCAATAACAGTTCAATTTCTTCTTTCAATGTTCGTATCTTTGACCTGAATGGCAAAGAATTGCTACACCTACATAACACATTTGCTCCTGAAAATGGCCTTGATGTTTCCTTTCTTGAACATGGAATTTACCTCCTGATTATTGATTCGGAGAATTTTCGGGCACACTCAAAACTGATCATCGAATAAAAAAACAATTTTATACATTTTTACCCATCTGGCTTTGCTGATTTATTACCATACCATTTTTAAAATTTTTTAATTTAACTGTCATGAATAAAATCAAGGAAAATGTTCTTAAATGCTGTGAAACTCCGATGCGACCTGATGCCTTTGACCTGGACGATAAGCAAAAAATAGAATTGATCAGCGGACATTTCAGGGAAATTATGAATATTCTCGGCCTTGATCTGGAGGATGACAGTTTAAGAGGAACCCCTAAACGAATTGCTAAAATGTATGTTAAGGAAATCTTCAGTGGTTTAAATCCTGACAATAAACCTATTATTTCCCTGTTTGAAAACAAGTTCAAGTATGATAAAATGATCATTGAAAAGGACATTACCATACATTCCAACTGTGAACATCATTTTGTGCCTTTTTTTGGGAAAGCTCATGTAGGCTATTTTTCAAAAGGGAATGTCATTGGCTTGTCCAAAATCAACCGTTTGGTGCATTATTTCTGCAAACGTCCCCAGCTACAGGAAAGACTTACCTTGCAAATTGCACGTGAACTGATGTCAGTTGCAGATACCGATGACGTGGCCGTTCTCATCTGCGCCCAGCATATGTGTGTTGCCAGCAGGGGTATTCAGGATGTAAATACCAATACCATTACTGCCGAATACTTTGGAAGATTTAATGAAGCTGATGTAAAAAACGAATTCCTGAAATACATTAAGGATATATAATCCCTTTCCTGATTTCGTTAAAAATTCTTTATATACGTAATATGTTTCTTTGATGGTGTGCCCCCAAGGGCATGATGAAGAGCAAGCATTCGTTCATTGAAATCACCCACCCACGACATCTCAATTTCTTTATATTCCGGATATTTCTCCATTACCTTTTCCAAATGCCAGAAAAATCCTGATTCTATTCCATGATTTTGATATTTCTTTTTTACGCCCATTACGACAATTCTTGCCCGCTGAATAATACGCTTTTTAACAAGGCAGATAAATCGTATTTTGTTCAGCAGGTTCATTTTTCCGTTAAAATACCTGAGAATGTAATTAATATCGGGTAACATGACATACAAGGAAACCGGTTCATCATTATAATAGGCA
>Ga0265297_10005945_pt1 | contig 18119 bp, 6 predicted proteins | sample Munlanlwell13791_FD_192502 | JGI IMG/M metagenome (GOLD analysis project Ga0265297, IMG submission 192502) | Leachate microbial communities from a municipal landfill in Southern Ontario, Canada - Leachate well 137-91 | ecosystem: Engineered > Solid waste > Landfill > Unclassified | place...
TCGGTGCGGTATACGCCGGTATCGTTCGATGAAACCGCATGGTCGGCGTCGCAGTCGCAGCTCATGCAACCCGTGGATCCCTTGGTAGCCCGAGGATCGCAGGCGGTCGTGCAGCTCTGGAGCAAGGGATTTTCGGATGAACGTCTGTCAGGTCTCGCGCCTGGTGCCCCCCTGTCGATCACGTCGACGGTCATCAAGGGGCCCGATGGTTCTGTCGTTTCAATGCCGAACGCCACCGAGGTCGTCAGTCGGGACGGGCGTGAACGGCGGATGTGGTACCTCATTCCTGAAGCATCAACGAAACCCGGGCGCTACACCGTTGAATCCGTGGTCAGCGACGGGACGCATGAAGCGACCGCGAGCACAACGTTTGAATGGGGCACGTTCAGCATCGACGTGAACGGAGCCCCGCTCATCGGTGGAACGAATGGTACGATCGGGATACGGTCGCTCAACGGGGATGGTTCACCGCGGTGTGACGCCGATGTGGAGCTTGTCATCAGCGGCCCATCGGGTTACTCCATGACGGCGAACGGAAAGAACCACGCATTGATACGTAATGGCGCATGCGCCGGAGATGCCGCCACCGATCCGGAATACCTCGTATCGTTTACGCCGGACAAGGAAGGTTCCTACGATGTCAAACTCGCACGAACCGACGAGAACGGCACGCAGCGCATCGAAGAATCCCTGACCGTCCAAACGTCGCCCACCGTATCGGATTCCGTGAAAAAGGAGCTTACACAAGCGGTCTCGGTCAGCAAGAGCGATTATGATGCCGACGAATCCCCGACGATGACGATCGAGACGCGCAGGGACGCCGTGTTCGGCATGCTCGGGGTCGACGCGACCGACCGTGACATCAGGTCCATATCGCTCGTCGGTCCTGACCGGAAGGAGCGGCCGGTGAAGATCACCGGCGGATCAAGGAAGGTCGGGAAGAGCACCGTACGCGAAATAACCGTCGATACCTCGGAGCTGGTACAACCAGGAAAGTACGTGCTCCGCGTAACGCTCACGCAGGATGGGACGACGTACACCACCGAGCAGGATTTTACCTGGGGTGTCCTCGCGGTCAACATCGACCGTTCGATCGAACGACCGAACGTCGACGCGATCATCGGCATGGCGGTGCTTGATGACAGCGGAAGGACCCTCTGCAACGCCGCGATCGACCTCGAAATCGAGACCCCGGCCGGGAAGATCGAAACGTTCTCCACGGGGCAGGGCACCATTGTTGCCGATCCGACCTGCGTGGACAAGGGCGTCACGAACAATCCCGACTACCGCGTCCTCTACCGTACGGGTGAGCCGGGCACCTACTCGATACGCATGACCGCGGAAACGCCGAACGGCATACGGACACTGGAAGACTCGTTTGAGGTGCGTCGTACCGTATCGTTCGACATCCAGCGTACCGTTTTTCCCACCCGAATATACCCGAAGGCGGACTATCCGGTATCGTTCACCGTGGTCCCATCGCAGGATTACAAGGGAACGGTCGTTGAGAAGGTTCCCGATACGTTCGGCATCCCGGAGATCTCCGATGGCGGCGCCGTCAGCCCATCGACGGACGGAACCATGGACATCACCTGGCATGTCGACTGGAAAGCCGGTGAGCCGCATACGCTCGGCTATACCATTGATTTTCCCGATATCTCACCTGAATTCTACCGGCTTGGGCCGATCGCCATAGGAGACTTCAATGAAGTACGGCAGTGGCAGATCGCGTCGGATGCGACCAGCATCACCGTGTCCGGGACGCTGTACTCTGACGAGGGCTCAACGGTCATCGATTGCAGCAGCGCTAATAAAACCGTGAAGATAGAGGTCAACGCCTCGGCCCAGTATTCGGGTACCTGCACCGCTTCCGGCGGAACATACAGCATCGGCAGCGTCTCGGTCGAGGCTTCGGATGTGCTGACCATCTACATTGACGGAGCATCCGAAAACGCCTCGCGCACCACGCGGGTCGCCGGTACGCCGGCCGACATCACCGGCGCGCATCTGTATCAGAACCGGGTGATCGTCAGTCACGAAGATGCCGGTCCGATCACGAACACCAATCTGGACAATTGGGATAGCGGCAATGATGACGACGTGCAATATTCGGTGACCACCAGCGCGCTTACGGTTGCGGCCGGCAGCAAACTCATTGTCTGGACCGGCAAAACATTTACTCCCGGCGGCACGGTCACGACGACGGCTGCTAGCAACCAGGCAAATCCGGACGGCGACGTGGCGATCCAGTCTTCAGCGACATTGTCGATGGGGACGAATGCGCTCTCGGTCGGCGGCGACTACGCGAACAGCGGAACATTTTCCAAATCGACCGGACAAACCACCACCTTTACCGGTACGACGACCGGATTTACGGTTGCGCCCGGTTCGTCGAGCAATTTTGATGCGCTGACCTTCAACGGCGCCGGTGGCGGCTGGACGATCAATGCGGCCCAAACGGTTGATACGACCATGACCCTGACCGACGGAGCCGTCACGGTTGATGGAAATATGACAGTCACTACGTCGTTGAGCGTTGCATCAAACAAGACATTAACTATTAATTCCGCTAAAACACTGACCTTAGCCGCTACTTCGGGAACTTCATTAACGTTGAACGGCACGATTACCGGCGCTGGTACGCTGACGTACATGACGGGCACGGCTTTCCCGACATCCGGCACAATTTCCTCGATCCTGCGGATGGATTGCACCACGACGACGCCGCTCTACCTTTCGGCACGGACGTATGGCGGTGTGGTCGAGGCGTACAGCAACACCTCGACCAATCACTATGTGTACATGGGGACATCGTCATCGCCGCAGCAAACACTGAATTTCTCCAGTCACGTGTATATCAACGCGGCAGGGAGCGGCAATTATACGCTCCTGCACGCGGACAACTACGACCCGATCGTGAACATTTCCGGGAATATTGATTTCACCGGTTCGGGTGCGGCGACGGAATATCTAGCCATTGGATCCGGCGCCTGGAAGGTCAGCGGTAACATCGATTTTACCAGCGGGACGGTTGCCGTAAACGCCAGCAACACTCTAACTATGGACGGCACCGCGAATTCGATTATTGGCAATGCGCAAAACCTGGCTAATTTTACAATTGATCCGGCGACCACCGGCACGATTACGGCTCAAACCTCGAACACAAATGTCGGTGGTTCTCTCGTAGTAGCCACTGATGATACGTTGAGTATCTCCAGTACGGTCAACGTATCAGCTTCAGCCTCAACGATAACCCTTAACGGCACGATTACCGGGGCCGGCACCTTGCAGTATCGAGGCACAGCGGCATTCCCAACTGCCGGAACGGTCAGTTGCACAAATGTATACTTCATTATCTCGTCCGCGGATGTTATCCTTAGCGCCCGCACCTATGGGGTGGTTGGTGTCGCGACGACGAATATTACCGTTTACTACACATCAAACCAAGCTAACGATCACACCGCCACGCTGGGGACGGGTGCTGACCAGACCATCACCATTACTGGCGAGCTCATGTTACGTAATGACAGTACTGATGCAGCAGATGACGCAATTCTCGACGGGACCGTCTGGAATCCGAACATGGAAATCTACGGTCAATTGAGAATGTATACGCCGAACATCGCCGGTTCGACCAATGCGGAGATCAAGACCGGCTCGGGTACCTGGAATGTCCAGAGTAATGTTAATTGCGCCGATGGAATTTTTACCGCTTCAGCCGGAAACACGATTAAAATGAGCGGCTCGTCAACTGGAACATTAACCAGCAACGGCTATACTTTGCAAAATCTGGAAATAAATTCAGTCGGTGCAAAAACTTTGGCCAACGCGACCCACACAATCGCCGGTAACCTTACGTTTACCACTGCGACGATGACACCCGGTACTTCGACGATAACCATGACCGGTACCAATAATACGATTGTCGGGGGTGGTGAAACTCTATATAACCTGACGATTGACCCAGCCAGTGCGGGGACCATTTCCTTAAATACTTCCGACCTAACAGTCAGTACTTTATTGACTGTGGCGGCCGATGACGCGTTAACGATCAGTTCCGGCCGGACGCTGACGCTATCACGTAACAGCGCCACTAACTCTTTAACACTGACGGGTACGCTGAATGGCCCCGGCCGATTGACCTATCAAAATGCTACCGCCAATGCTTTCCCGACCGGCGGTACCCTGGCCGCCACCCCGATCATTCGGTTTGATACGGTCAACGGCAATTTAAATATTCCAGCGCGAACAGACTACGGCGCGATCGAAGCCTATGGCGGCAGCGCGAATGCGCGAACTGTGACTTTAGGCACGGCCGGCTCGCAAACCATTACGACCAGTAGTTACTTTTATGTTATCGCTGATGCCGCTTCCACAAATCACGTGACGCTTCAGGGAGCGACCTGGGATCCAACCCTCAACGTCGGCGGTGACTTTGATTTTACCGGCGGCGGTGCAGCTAATGAAATAGTTACTGCCCCGGATGCCGCGGCGACCTGGACAGTTAATGGGAATATTGATTTGACCGATGGGACGTGGACAGCCAGTGCGGAAACGATGCAGCTTGGCGGGACCACATCAGCTACGTTCAATACCGCCTGTACCAATGTCACCAGTTGCACGACGACCAAACTAAACAATTTAACCATCAACAAAACGGCGGCAGGGGATAGTGACGATAATGTCACCCTAACTACGAACGGTGTCCGCTTGGGCGGGACGCTAACGATCACTGATGGTGAGCTGGTCCAAGGAGCGCTGAACGTCCAAGCGGAAGGAGCTACGGCGGTCACGATCGCGGCGGCTGGCAAATGGACGAATATCTCCACTGGCGATTTGTATCTTGGCGGATCGTTCACGAATGCCGGTACGGCGACGTTCAATTCCAACAGCGGTACGCAGTGTGCCAATGGAAATGATGACATCGTCATTTCTTCCACTTCCGGTGGAACGCAACGGGCTTGGACGAACAGCGGGACGTTGACCATCTACAACGTCAGCGCGACCGATATGACCGACAGCTCGATCACGGCGTATACCTCGACCTTGTCGAATACCACCTGGACGGTCGGCGTATGCGGGATAACCGTATCCGGCGTGATCTATAATGATCAGGAGGAGGCATACGACTGTTCAGGCGGCAGTTTAACGATAAAGGTGGAGGTTGACGGATCGAATGAAGCTTCCGGCACCTGTTCCCTCGGTGACGGTTCATATTCGGTGGCGGGGGTGCCGACTGCGGCTGCGAGCGTCGTAACCATATTTGTCGACGATGCTTCGGTGCCGGCGACCTACATTACGCGTTCGGCAGACGATAGTTCTGATATTTCCGCAGATCTGTATCAAAATACAAACGTTCTTTCGCATGAGGATGCCGGACCGATTACCAATGCGAATATCGGCCAGTATGACAGCAGTGATAACGCGAACGTGCCGTTCACGATGAGTGGAAGCGACATTGATTTTGACGTAGGGGTGAAGGTGTTGGACGGCAAAACATACCTGCCCGGAGGAAAAATCCTGGGGGATCCGTATGTGTTCACGAATGCGAATTCGGTCCTGACGTTTGATACGGCCGGAAACGCAATCAGCGGCATCTACGCCTATAATGGTTCAACGATCCGATGTAATGCCGATACGACCGTTAGCGGCAGTCTTGCGTTGTCCGGTACCGCGGTGGCCGAATATTCCTCTGGATCGCCGACAATAACGATCAATGGTTCGATCAGCGGCGGTACCGGTAACCTGTCATTCTACAATCTGACATTCTCTTCGGGAACGGTCACGTTTTCCGGCGGCGGAACAAATATGATTGCAGGAAGTTTGGCGGTGTCGAACGGTGCTACGCTGACCATCGCAAGCACGACGTCCATAGCAGGCAGCCTGACCACAGCCGGTACCGGCGCGGTAAATTACTCCGGAACGCCGACCGTTACGGTTCAGGGTACGGCGATCGGCGGCGGATCAGGAAACATCCTGTTCTATAACCTGACGAAATCAGGCGCCGGTACGACGACCTGGACAGGGACCGGGTACAACGTGGTCCGGAACGACCTGACGCTCTCGGCCGGTACGCTGACGGCGCCAAGCGGCAGGTTGATCGTGAATAATTATGTCCAAAGCGGCGGATCCTTCACGCACAACAGCGGGACGTTGATGTTGAACAGTGACACCGGTCGGACACTCACATCAACCTCCGATTTCAATAACCTGACGCTGAATGACGGTCTCGTCGGTTGGTGGACATTGGACGAGGCGTCGGGGACGACGTCGGCGGACAGTTCCGGTTACGGGCATGATGGGACAATGGTCGGCACGCCAACGATAAGCTCCGATGTGCCGACGGTGAATTTTACCGATACCCGGAGCTTATCGTTCAACGGTTCCTCCCAATACGTTGACATCGGCACGCAGCCGTTCGTGAACGAGCAGTTTACGGACAAGATCAGCCTCTCGGCCTGGATTAAACCAACGGCCCTGTCCGGCGATCATGTCATTGTAGGTAAATCATTCAGTTCAAGTCATACGACGCCGTATTATCACTGGAACCTTTTCCAATCGGGATCAACGGTCTGTTTCCGTCTGGGGACATCGAATACCTGCAGCGGATCGGGTGCGCTGACGACCGGTTGGCAGCATGTGGTCGGCGTCTATGACGGCTCGAATATGTACCTGTATGTGAATGGAGTCCAGGTCAATTCGACGTTGGCGAAAACCGGAAACGTGGGCAATGGAACGCAGAACGCACGGATTGGCGCTCGACATACGACGAGTATGGATGAATACTTTTCCGGCAATATCGATGATGTCCGTATCTATCGTCGCGGGTTGTCGACCGCTGAAATATCCGTATTGTCCGGAGGTAACATGTGGAGCATGTCGGGCGCGACCTGGACGTTGGGAGGGGCGCTGACCGCGACCGGTGATCTGACACTGATGAGCGGTACGCTCGATACGGCGAACGGCAGCGACTACGCGGTAGCCGTCGGCGGGAGCTGGCTGAACAACGGCGGCGTATTTACCCCGCGATCAGGGACAGTTACCCTCAATGCCGGCTCGACCGGTAAGACGGTCACATCCGGCCAGCAGAACTTCAATAATCTGTTGTTCAATGGCAGCGGCGGCGGGTGGACGATGTCTGAAGCAGCTACGACGAATGCAATCACCGTGGCAGGAAATCTGACCGTGACGGCGGGCACGCTCACTGGTTCGGCAGGAAACTTATCGGTCGGTGGTGATTTCAGCAATTCAGGAACGTTTACCCACAATTCCGGCACCGTCCTGATGACCGGTAGCGGTAAAAATATTACCGGATCAAGCGCCACCACCTTTAATAACCTAACCATTTCCGATAGCACCGGTATCGCCACCAGCAGTCCCATTGTGGCCGGGACGTTAACCGTCGCGGCCGGAAAAACCTTGACCATCGGTACTGGCTTAACATTAACTGACTCCGGTTCGAGCGACATTTCCTGGGGCAGCTCGAGCGCGATCAGCGGGACCGGCACACTTATCTTCAACAACGCCACCAGCGGCGGACCGGGCACCGGCGGAACGTTGAGCGTTCCAGTCCGCTTTGACGCGACCAGTAATGATATTCCGTCCGGCGTACTGGACGCCCGAACATATGGCGGGGCAGTGGAATTATATAGCAACAGTGCCACCAGCCGAACGGTAACCGCCGCAGCCGGGACCTATACGTTTTCTTCTAGCTTTAATCCGAACGCTGCTTCAACCGGTGATCTTACCCTGGATGCCAGCACCAACAGCCCGACGGTGAACATCACCGGCGACCTGGATTTCACCGGGTCCGGAGCGGGAACGGAATACATCAAAGCCGGGGACGGAACGTGGACGGTCAGCGGGAATGCTAATTTTACCGACGGTCTATTCGCCCCGACGTTTGTGGAACTGTCTCCGACCTGGAACAAGATCGCTTCCCAGGCCACTGAATATTCCGAAGGGTTTCCGGATTGTGTACCCGGAACGCCAACATACTCCTGCGGGACGACCGGATTGAAAATAGGATTTGACAACCAAAGCTCGGAAGGTATGACGTGCCCTTCAACGGATACAGATTATGGATCTGCGTCAAAATTTTCCACCTCTAGCATTTCTGATAGTGCCACCGTGATCTCCGTTTTTATGAAAGCCAATGTGTCAATAGCCTCAACTCCAACAGCCGTTATCAACCGTTACCCAACCGATGCCCCGGATAGTGACCCATGTACTAGCTCGCTGAGCGGATTATACAGTCGGTCGACGGGTTATGGCGGGACTACCGCAGGATCGTCTAACTGGACCGTCACCGGTAATAAATTAATCGCCATCGGTAATTCTGAAATTAGCCAGATTCAATCACGTTTGACCGGGTCAGATGCGATCGCCTATTCTTTTTATGATAATAGCGATTATTCGCCTACTGAAGCTAGTAGCCACAGTTTGTTGGTCGGGTACGCGACGGCTGATAGCTCTACCTTGGTCATGAACGGGTCGGGAAAAACACTTACCGCCGCCGGCAACGGATTCTATAATTTAACCCTCTCCGGGTCAATAACTTTATCGAACGAAAACATTTTCATTATCAGCGAACTCAATATGACCGATGGAACGGTAACGGCCGGATCATCCGCGATTAATATGATTGGCTCGATTGGGACTATTTCGGGCGGCGGCAATACGATCAAAGATTTGGTGATCGCTCCTTATTCAACCGGAACAACGACCGTATCCGCAACAGACGGTGATCTAACCGTCACTGGTATTTTAAGAACAGGTCTTAACGGCACTCTGTCCATCGGTTCAGGTCGAACGGTATATTTCACAAATATCAGCCAATCCATGTACAATTATGGAATTATTTCCGGATCGGGAACGCTCGAGTTTCCCTACAATTCCCAGGGACCAAATATAGACGGCGGAACCATTAGTGCGCCAGTGGTATTCAATGTAACAAATGGTGATATTGCTGGCAGTACACCGGTGCGACCACGCACTTACGGCGGTCCGGTCACTTTCTACAACGGCCATGCCAGTGCTGCTCGAAGCATTGCCGTCCCCAGCGGTACATTCGTGTATTCCGCCACCGTCACGACAAGCTCGCCCGGTGGGGGAACGCTGACCGTTGATCTAAATACCAACGATCCGACCTCAACGATCACCGGTACCCTGACGATCGGCGCCAATACTACATTGTCCGCGAACAGCGCCAATCCATTGAACATCAATGGTACGTATACGAATAACGGGACGTTCACGCATAATTCCGGGACAGTAACCCTGGCCGGCACCAACCAACAGATACTGTCCGGTACCATCAGCGGCAGTACCGGGAAGTTCAACAACATAACAATCACCAATGCGTCGGGCGACGACCCCGATAGTTCCCCGTCAGTGATCTTCTCGAACGATGTTGAAACCGCAGGGACATTCACCGCGACGACGCCGAACACGAAGCTTCGGTTCGCCTCGAGCGGGACGAATACGTTCAACGCGATGACGCTCGCCGGTTCGGAAAGTGGTCTTGTTGCGCTCCGCAGTTCGACGTATGGCAGCGTGACGAACTTTGTCGTCGGTGCAACACGTTCGGTTACCTACGTATCGGTGCGTGACAACAACGCCTGTAGCAGCAGCGGGGGATCGATCGACGCATCGGACGGGTTCTCGGTCAATGCCGGCAATTCCCCGTGCTGGCTCATCGGAACGTTGACGGTATCCGTCGGCTCATCAAGTCTCGATTTCGGCACGCTTTCATCGACGACCATCAACCGTACCAGTACAACCTCGACCGTCAGTACCAGCGCGCCGAACGGCTATATGTCATTTGTATCATACGATCACCCGTTCCGTATCGACGCGTCGCATGCGATTCCTGATGCCACGGGGACGATCACCGCGGGGAGTTCAGCTTTTGGGGCAAGTACGTCGCAGTCCGGGCAAACAATCGTGCAGACAGACGTTTCTTGCGTGACTGGTAGCGACTCATCCAGTGCATCGGCACTCGGAACGACGTTCAAGCAATATGCCTCGTCTTCCGCAAAGGCAACGAATGAGACAACAACATTGTGCCTTTTGGTAACGCCAGATAGTTCAACGACAGCCGGAAGCTATTCCACAAACCTTACATTGGTCACAACGGCACGTCTATAAAAACTCGCAGTGTGACCGTAAACATTGACAAATTGTGTAATGTTTGGTATGATTAATTTCTATGAACAATAGTGCCTGTATAAATTGTACAGGTGATTCAGATGAATGCTGATTTTTTCTGACTCTTGCAGGGCGAGATATAACCTTTCATGACATGGTGACACCACGAAAAAAGATTCTCGGGATCATCGCATCGATATGTTGTGTCGTCTTCGGATTGTTCATGAGCGGGGCATTCATATTGCAGGCATCGGGAAAGAGCTTGAGTGGTGCCGCCTCGAAATTGCCGTTGTTGCTCCCCACGGTTGATTCGGGCGGTGGATCAAGGTTACCGTTGCGCAACAGTATACCGGTCGTTCATCCGTTACCCGTGAAGACAGCGCTTTGCGCGGGTGGTTTTTATGAGTGTACGTTGATGCAGAAGATTAAGAATACCCACTCGTTTTTAAGCACACATAAGAACGGTCTTGCCTATACGCCTGAAACGAGGGATTTGACGCCGGTCTCGGAGGTCGTACGCCTGACTATCGATACGCAGGCGCTGGGCTATCTTAACCTGTACCAGATCACCAACGATCAGGCCTACCTCACCGAAGCGACGGATCGACTGGACGCCATCGTTGCCATGGGCAGTTCCGCGTTGGCTGGCAATACCTTCGACGGCCAGATCGGGTACAGCATGTTGATCGGATATTCGCTCACCGGCAAAACGGCCTACCGTGAGTATGCCTTGACGAACATCGATACGAGGTGCCGCGCCTATCCCGATCGGCAGATGAATTGGGGGTATATGTGCGCCATGTATTTGGGCAAGGCCTATCAGATCACCGGTGACACTTCGTATCGCGATGCCGCTCGGCAGATCACGAGTGAAACGAGCAACAAGCAGTTCCCCGACGGTGCCTGGCCGCATCAAGCTACGTTAACAGCGGGGGAGAATACGAGCTACTCCGCGTGGTTGATGTATGAAATGATCGCCTATCGTCAGTACGATCCGCAGGATCCCGATCTCGACTACGCGATCCTACAGACGGCGAATTTTTTGGAACGGCGGGTCAATGCAGATGGAACATTGAATTTTTCCGACGAGTACGGAACGTATGCCGAGGATCCCACCGGCGCGGATAGCCGCGGTTGGTTAAGCGATTTAACGGCGGTGGCCTATAATCTTCGGGCGACCGGGAAATCAGATACAGCCCAGACAGTGCTGAACTATCTGTTCAGCCTCGAGCTTTCCGGCGATGATCTGGGCGGTTACCCCGACAAGTGGGATTACATCGATCCGACGAATCCCTGGATGACCGGAAGCCCGTCAGTGGTTCGGACGTCGCTCATCTTCTGGTTCCTGACGTCAATTGCACAGCTGAATCAGGCGGGAACCTGCACCTTGAGTGCGCCGACACCATGTACGATCAGTGAAACTGATTGCAGCGCTTCATACCAAGAACTGGGATTGTGCGCAGCCGGAGGCACAGGTACTAATACCTGCATCGCCGGCATCGCGACAGGGTGCTTCAATGCAGGAACCGTGCATTATCAGTCGGTTGACGATTGCAACAGAACATCAAACTGCTGCTACGACTCGTTGATGCGACAGAGCATCATTACCGACTGTCAGACGACAGGCTCTCGAAGGTGCTCCGGTTCCGTCTGCAACAATTATTGCATCGATGCCTACTACGAAAATCAACTATGCACCGAGACGTGGCTTACCGGTGACCAATGCGGCATCCCAGGCGATGAAGATGGTATCTGTGTGAATTAGTTTTTCAGAACTGGCCGGGGACTTGAATACGGTTCTATGTTCTTGAACAATTTGAACGGTACGTTCTCGGAACAACAGGAGAATGCCTTGGGTGTCAACGAATAGCGGTTCAATATGTGGAAACTGGTTAGTAGTTGACACGTGCATAAGATGCTTTGACTGTTGAATAAAAATGTGATATGATATGTAGGTAAGAGCTTACATTGATATAAAAAATAGCTAATTAAAGGAAAAAACTATGACAAATCACGTCATATATACCAAAAAGGTTTCGAAGAGGATGCGCGCCTTCGAAGCCATAGTTACGTTGATCGCGCTGATGATGTACCTGGTTCCGATCGGGAACGTAGCGACCGCTGCCACGCTGACCACCCCTCGTAATTACCTGAACCGGCAGCAGGCCGACGCCGCCTCGGGTGTACAGCACGAAGTGTTCTTTACGGCGGCAACCGCGGTCAGCGGGGGGGCCGGTACGAACAAGGTCATCCTCGTGTTCCCTGATGCTGACGATGGTAAGTGGTGTCGCACTGCAGGAACGGACCTTCTGATTACAGGCATCACGAACGCGACCGGCGTTCCAGCGGGAAGCACGGAAGATGCTACTGCATTACCCGGAACGTTGACTGGTGCATGTGTGAAGGGAACAACGACTGACAGCTTCGATACCATCACGGTGAGCGGCGTTGATAACCTCTCGGCAGCGACGAAGTATGGCGTCAGGATCGGACAAAAAGCCTCTGGACCGACCGGTCTTCTCGGTACGGCAGCAACCGCGGCAAACAGCATCCAGGTCACACTGAAAACGAACAATGGTACTTCCGATATCGATACAGCGGCCATGGCGGTATCGCTCATCGCGAGCGACCAGGTCGCGGTGACCGCGACGGTCGTGCCGACACTGACGGTATCGCTCGATACGAACACGGCAGCGCTCGGTACGCTCGACAATACGCACGTCAATCAGGCCGGTATCGTACAGACCGTGACCACGAACGCGGGCGGCGGCTATATCTCGCTGGCGAAGTACAACGCGACGCTGACGGCGGGAACGAACACGATTCCCGATACGTCCGGCGGGACCATCGTGGCGGGTACGTCGGAATTCGGTGCGTCATCGTCGCAGACCGGCAATACGATCGGCGTGTGGAGCCCGACCGCGTGTGAGACGACGGTGACAACGTCGAACGCAACGGCGCTCACGGCTGCGTACCAGGATTACGCCTTAAGCGCTACCCCGGTATCAAGCCAAACGGCAACGCTGTGTTTCGCCGCATCGGTGGCGGGTACGCAGGCAGCTGGCGTCTACTCTTCGACCATCACCGTGGTAACGACTGCGCGGTTCTAATACCAATTTTTAGGAGGCAAAAAGAAAATTATGAACCGACGCACTGCACTCTTCGTCCTTGCGCTCGCGGTAGGCATGGGACTGCTCGGTGTTGCGCAGCAAGCGAACGCCATCACGATCATACCGCCGAGTTTCGAGAAGACGACCGATCCGGACCAGGTCATCACCATGTCGGTGATGCTATTCAACGAATCGTCGGCAACGTCGACGTTCACGACATCGACCGCGAACTTCACCACGAAGGACGAGAAGGGTACGCCCGACTTCTTCCCTGAAACGAACCAGGACGACCTTGCGGGATGGATCACGATCGATAAGGGTCCGTTCACTATCCTACCCGGACAGCGGATGGAGATCCCGATGACGATCAAGGTTCCGGCAACAGCGGATCCGGGCGGACATTATACGACACTCTTTTTCAATGAGGACAATGTCGCCACCGACACGAATACCTCTGGCGTCAAGGTCAACGTTAAGGTCGGCATGAACATACTGTTGAGCGTGAACGGGGACGTCATCGAATCGGCGCAGTTAACGAGCTTCACGACGGTTGACGGCAAGAACAAATACAGCCGCCTTCCGGTGACGTTCAACGCACGGATCACGAACAACGGTAACGTCCACGTACGGCCGATCGGAACATTGACGATCCGCAATCTCTTCGGCGGTACGACAATCACCGTTCCCTTCAACGCGACCCAGGGCGCGATTCTTCCGACAAGTGTAAGAAAATACGAAGTAGTATGGGATAAGGAAACGCCGTCCGGTTCATCGACGTTCTTCAAGGAGTTCGTCAACGAATGGAATAATTTTGCGCTTGGTCCCTATACCGCCGACCTCGCGCTGACGTACGGAGCGCAGAACGACAAGCTGTTGACCGGAACGTACAAGTTCTTCGTATTTCCGTGGCGTATCATAACCCTCGGTGTGATCCTTATCGGCCTGGTTCTCTGGTTGATCATCTTCCTTGTGAAGCGATACAACCATTGGATCGTCGTACGGGCATCGCGGGCGTTATCACAGAACGGCAACGGAAAGAACGAACAAACGAAGAAAACGAAATAATCGGGCGAGGTAGTGGTGAACACCGATAGGAATCACAACCAACAGTCGTGGTTTCTTCGGATTGGACTCGGTATCTTTTTTATCGTCATGCCGTTGACGTTGCGCGCCGATGCGGTACTGGTGTCGGCGATCGTTCAGGTCGTCACACCGCCAACGGTCACGACCAAGGTAATTTTTAAGGGGTACGCGTTTCCGAGTTCCACCGTCACCGTCCGTCAGGACGGGACCATCGCGGTCCAAACGCCGGCTGACCCGGCGGCACGGTTCGATGTGGAGCTGAACGATGTCACCGCTGGAACACATTCATACGATTTACAGGCGACTGACGCGCAGGGACGGGTCGACCGTGCCTCGAATTTCACGATCACCGTGACCGAAGGGACGACAACGACCTTGTCGGGGATCTTCCTGGGTCCGACCATTGCGATCGATAAGGAGCAGGTCCGTCTCGGCGATACGGTCACCATGCTCGGGACCACGGTACCCGTGAGCACGGTGTCGATCGTCGTCAGCTCGGTCACCGAGCATACGTTCACAACGAACGCCGATAGCAACGGCGTGTGGACGTATCAGTTCGTGGCTGACGTCATTGGCGTCGGAACGCACAGCGCACGCGCGAAGGCGACCGCGCCGACCAGCGAGGTATCCGCGTTCTCCGATACGGTCTCGTTCGCCGTGCTTGACCGAGAGGCACAGCCGTGCGACGGCAAGCGGCCGGGTGATTTGAACTGCGACGGCAGGGTGAACCTCACCGATTTCAGCGTCCTCCTGTTTTTTTGGAAGCAGCATGCGCCGTCGAATACGCGAGCGGATATCAATACTGATGGCATCGTTGATATCCGTGATTTGAGTATTATGCTCTTCTGGTGGACGAAATGACTATGAAACGAGTACTGCCCTGCATCATTGCGGTGATTATGCTGTGGAGCGCCCGATCAGCGTACGCCTCGACGTTGACCATTACCGCACCGCAGCAGGCGGTTTCGGTCGACGGTATGGCGATGGTCGACGTGCGGCTCGATTCCGAAGGGGCGACCGTGAACGCACTACAGACAACCGTATCCTACGATGCATCGATGCTCGATTTCGTAAGCGCCTCGCCTGATCCGTCCTTCGTATCGTTATGGACCGAGTCGCCGCATCTGGTACGTCCGGGGATCATCACCATGAGCGGCGGCAAGCCGAACGGCGGATTTGTACTCGATGTGCCTGTTGCACATCTCACGTTCAGACCGCTCAAGGAGGGAACAGCCGATGTCTCGATCGTGTCGTCCGATTCGGGTGTCTACCTGAACGACGGATACGGTACCCCGACGCCGTTGACCGTGAAGCCGTTGACGCTTGCCATCTCCGGGGCGATGCACATCCTAGCACAACCGACATCGCCATCGCATGGCAGCCAATCCGACTGGTCGAACACACGGACGTTCGTCGTTGCCTGGAGCGTCTATCCGGAGTACGAGGTATCGTTCCAGTTGAGCAGGGATCCGTTGGCGATACCCGATGATACGCCTGACGAGAACATCGGAACCATGACCTATCCGAACCTGACCGACGGCGTCTGGTACTTCACGTTCAAGGAACGCGCCCGCGGTTCGTCATGGGGATCCGTTTTCCGGTGGGCTGTCCATATCGATGCGACGGCTCCGGAATCCTTCACCGTCCTTTCAACACGCAGCCGTCAGGGCGGCACCGGGTTGTTGAGCTTTCACGCGAACGATGCGACATCAGGCATCGCATCATACATCATCAGGATCACGGAGAAACCGTGGTGGAACCCATGGAATGCGACGGTGACGACGCTACGCGCAAACGGCGTACTTGCGTTCGATGACCGCTCGAACATCACCGAGGTCGACGTGACCGCGCTTGACCGTGCGGGGAACGCCCGGACCGAGCGGTGGTTCGGCGAACACCCCCGTCGGAACCAGCTCATCTTCATGGCGTCGTTGTTGCTCGGTGCTGCGGTGCTTGCGGGACTCCTCCTCACGGTGGTACTGTTGACACGGAGGGTCAAACGGACACCAACACGCACCACACGATGACGTATACACGAACGAGGTCTGCACGAACGGCCATGGCGGCCGTAACGGCACTGGCTGTCATAGGCCAGTCGTTGTTCGTGTTGTCCGCTCTGCCGGCCCGCGCAGCGACGGCGTCGCTGTATCTATCCCCCTCGTCGAAGAGTGTCGAAACCGCCGCCAGCTTCACCGAGACACTGTACGTCGGAACCGACGTCGCGATAAACTCGGCGGAAGCGACGGTCACGTTCCCGAAGGACCTTCTGAAGGTCACATCAGTTTCCTCGAGCGGGATCTTTTCGCTCTGGGCGAACCAACCGTCGTCTTCGAATGCTGCGGGAACCGTTTCGTTCGCCGGCGGACTGCCGACACCAGGATATAAGGGCACCTCCGGGAAGATCATCACGATCACGTTCAAGGCGCTTGCTGAAGGCACGGCAACGGTCGCGGTAACGAACGGACAGGTGCTCGCGAATGACGGACAGGGTACGAATATCCTGAAAAGCCAGCGCACCGCGTCGGTCAAGATCACGAAGCCGGCGACGCCGACGAACACCAATACGAACAGCAACGTCAACACCAATGTCAGTCCGCCGGTGACGGCCGCCCCGACATTCGAATCCACGACCAATCCGAGCCAGGACGCCTGGTATAAGTCGAAGGTCGTTAGTGCTTCATGGCACAGCGGAGCCGGGGTCCAGGGATACAGCACGGTATTCGACACGGTTGCGGACACTGTTCCGCCAGAGTCGGTGACCTCGGGGGGATCAAACTACACGAAGGACGACGTCAGCGACGGTATCTGGTATGTTCATGTGCGGGCAAAATATGCGACCGGATGGTCGGCGACGGCGCACTATCGATTCCAGATCGATGCGACGGCCCCACTGCCATTCACCATCGCGATCGAGGGCGATCCAACGCTTTCCTTCGAGACGAGCGACGAAACCTCCGGCATCGACCATTATGAGCTTTCCCTTGATGATGGCGGTTTTTCAACCGTCACCAGCCCGTACGTTACGCCGACGCTCGAGCCTGGCTCCCATTCGGTACGGGTACGCGCCTATGACAAGGCCGGAAACGTGACCGAGTCGAGTACGACATTCGAGATCATTGGCTATCCGCAGCCGATCCTCATCGACCTGACGCCGGTACTGTTCGGCAACAAGCCGCTCGTCATCCGCGGACTTTCGAACGCGCAGGACTCGATCCGCCTCACCATCGACGGCGTCGACTACGGCCCGTACGCCGTCAGCGAGTACGCTGACCAGAACCCGTCAACGACGGTTCCCGAAGGGAAGGTCGCCTGGAGGATCGAAGTCTCGCCGAACGTCTCGTCGGGCGAACATACTATCACCATGACGGCGATCGGCGCGGACGGCAGAGAGAGCTCGATCACGCCGCCGGTACGGTTCAAGATCGTCACAAACGTCGTACAACTCTACAACCTTGTCATCCCGGTAATGCTTATCGTCAACATCCTGTGTATCCTGGTTGTCCTGCTCGTGGCCGTCGGGCTCTTCTATGCGATCCGGTACTACCGCCTCCGCAGGCACCTGCACGTGAGCATGCGAAAGCCGGACATCCTCAATGCCTCCCAGGGCGAGCTGCATATCCATTCGACGGCGCGGCCCTTGAGCGAGGACGAACGTCTCGAGAATATCCTGATCGACCACTCAAAACAGGGGATTAAGGCTCCTGACGAGGGCAAAAAAGGGCCGTAGGAGGCGTTTTTCCACAAGGAGCGGTTAAGGAGGCTTGACAGGAGTTTCAA
>Ga0265297_10005946_pt1 | contig 18118 bp, 18 predicted proteins | sample Munlanlwell13791_FD_192502 | JGI IMG/M metagenome (GOLD analysis project Ga0265297, IMG submission 192502) | Leachate microbial communities from a municipal landfill in Southern Ontario, Canada - Leachate well 137-91 | ecosystem: Engineered > Solid waste > Landfill > Unclassified | place...
GACATACCGGGTTTAAATTGTTGCTCTAAGTAATTTCTAAGAAACTCTACGGAACAACCAAGAAGTTGTATTATTGATTTTGATTTATTTATTTTTTTTATAACTTTTCTGATTCTATTTCTTAGATATAATCTTATTTTAAAATTAATATCTGTTTTTAATCTGTTACTAATATATTTATTATGTTTGATTCTATTTTTTAAATTATATTGTCTGTGTTGTTTTATTATTTTTTCTTTATTATTTTTATACCATTCTTTATGTTGCTGGTTAATTTTTTTTGCGTGTAATTTATAATATAATTTCTTGAATTTATTAATTTTAGATTTATTTTTTTTATAATATTCTTTTATATTCTTTGATATTTCTTCTTTATGTGTTTGATAATATAATTTTCTTTTTGCTTTTAAAAATTCTTTATGTTTTTTATAATATTTTTTTCGATTATACTTTATTCTAATTTTGTTTTTTTTATGGTATTTATGTATATATTCATTGATTTCTTTTTTATGAGCCTTTTTATAATTTTTTTGATATTTTTGTTTATCAAAAAAATGATTGCCTTTATTCCAAGAACTATGAGTTTTGAAATATTTTTTAATAGATTTACTTAAATTTTTTCTATATTCTTTAGAAATGCTTCTATCTTTATAAGAACCATATTTTCTTTTTTTCATTTTTTTACCATGAATTACATAATAACTCAATTGTATATTCAATGTAATCAATTTTTAATGATGTCGAATCAAATATAATAGGAGAAATCCTCTTACAATTATATGTATAAAAAGTAGAAGATGTTTTGTTTATTGATATAATATACGGAGTGTTAATAACTACAGATGATTCCATTTCGTCCATAAGTACAACTAAAGCATCATAATCAGCAGCTCGTAAACATCCTTTGAGTGTTAAAGTCCATGCTTTATCTCCACCAGATATAACTATAGCACCTTTTCCACGAGGATTTTCGTGCTGTATTATATTTTTTTCAGACCAAGGATAGTTTGCCTGATACACTACAGGAAAAGTATAAGCTAATGTAGAACCATTACTTTGGTATAAAGAAAATTTTACGATGGTAGACATATTATTTTTCCTCCAGCATTTTATCAGATTTTTCTAAGTTCTCTTTCATCCACAGAGGTTGCAAATTAGTATAATTAAAACATTTTCTTTGTTCTTCTGGTTTACTTAAATCAAAACTGGCACATGGGAGAATGTGGTCTACATGCCAACCGTAATAACCATAGTTATCCCAAGTCATTCCTGGTTTGAATTGGGATTCTAAATGTTGTTTAAGTTGAATAACAGAACAACCTAGTAATTGAATTGTAGATTGTGATTTAGAATTGTGCTTTATTGCTGAATAAATTCTTCTACGTAAATGATTTACTAATTTATAGTAAATATCAGTCTTTAGTTTGTTTCTTTCGTATAATAATCTTTTTTCCTTATTTTTTTGATAATATAATTTAGCTTTTATTGAATTTTCATTTTTATGTAATTCGTTATATTTCTTCATTCTTTCAGAAATTTGTAATTTATTTTTCATATTCCATTTTTTCTGTACTATTTTATGTTTTAATTTATTTGAATTATCAGAATAATACGCCAAAAAATATTCTTTTATTTCTTTTTTATGAGAATTTCTATATAATTTTTGTTGTTTTAGCAATTTAACTCTATTTTTAGGATAGTATTTTTTGTTATATTCTTTAGAATATAGTTTACTTTGTTCCTTATTTAATTCTCTGTATTTTTTGTTGCAACTTTTACAATAGGGTTGTAAACCACCTTTGCGGTTAATGTCTTTACAGAATTCTTCAATTAATTTATCTTGGTTACATTTAGGGCAATATTTGGTTTTCATATTACTGTATATCGTAATCTTCAAATATATTATTAACATCTTTGGATAATTTAGATTGAGGATTTACTAATTCTTCATGAACTGAATCTACTATCTTAGTTACTATTCCTTGAGCATCTACTGTCGATGCGATAGCCACAGAAGTATTTATTTGAGGAATATCAATTTTAATATTAATTGGACTCGGTTCTAGATTTCTCATATTTCTTTCTGCTCTTTGATTACGAATATCTTCTGGAGTAGTTATACCATATCTTCTAATATAATCAGAAGCAAAAATTGTTTCGTATTCTCCAGACATGAATTCTTTCATTGCTGCTTCTACATCCGAAGCAATGTTATAAACTCCTCTTTCACCTGTCAAAACTTGTGATGCTTGGAAAGCAGTTCCTTTTCCGAATTTTTCAGCTATTTTCATTAAAGCAACTGCATTACTAGAAATATTTAATTGTCTTTCTTGCTCTAATGCTATTTCTTTTTCTCTTTTTAATCTATAATCCAATAATTCATTTTGTTTAGTTTGTGGATATAGTTGTTGTTTCATTTGTATTTCCATATCCAATAATGTTTTACTGTCTGCACCTCTTATATGAGCTAATTCTAATTCATTATCTAGTAATTTTTCTTCTGTTCTGATTCTTTCTTCTAACAATTGATTTTGCAGTTTAGCTAATTCATTTTGCTTTGCCTGACCTTTATAGACCAAATTATCTTTCTCTATTATTTTTAATTTATACTGAATTTGTTTTTCAGTATCACCTGAATAAATATACTCTATTTCTGTAAATTTTAAATCCATTTTTGAACGAGCTTGTTCTACACGAGCATCTATTAATTTCTTTTTTCTTGCTTCTAATATACTGTTCTGCAATTCTCCCAATTTTAAAGTTTTTTCTTGCCCTCGATATAATGTATCTGATGCTTTTATCAAATCATATTCATATTTAAGTTGTTTTTCTGCATCTTCAGAGTTTAAAAGTCTAAAAATAGATAATTTCCTTGCTATATCTAATTGTTCTAATTGTGGAGCAGATAATTTATTTGCATCTTCTAATTCTTTTTTCTGAATAGCTTTCTCTCCTTTTGAAACTACTAATTTAGCCAAGGATTCTTCATATTGTTTATTTAATTCATTAGCCATTTCTTTTTCTATTTTTAAATTTTCTTTTTTACCAAATAAAAGTGCTTTAGCTAATTTTGCAGGTTGTCCCATAGCAATTCCTTGCAGTGTAAATACTCCTGCTAAATCTAGTCCTGTAACAGTGTTTGCTGCTAATTTAGGAGCATATTTTCCTTTTACGTTTACTTCAATTACATTTTTCAACGCTTCTTTTTGCATATTATCAGTTATTTCATCTATTACTTTTTCATTTTTAAGTTTAATAGCAATAGCTAGTTCTGGTCTTTTAGTAGTGATTTCATTGAGATAATTATCCAAAATTTCTAAGTTTTTTGTATTGAATTCAGTAGGAGGTGCTTTTGATAATTTTTCTCTTAAAGTAATTATTTCTTTTATCATCTCTGCTTGAGTAAACAATTTTTCTGCTTTTAAAGTCTCATCTTTTACTGTTTTTGCTCCTAATTGTGCATACGCTTTTTCTTTATCTATTAATAATGTAATCGAAGTTATTAAATTTCCAAATACACTTAAACCACTTTTAAATGCACTAGTATCTCCTACTGCATTAGTTAAATTATTCCATGCTGAACTAACCTGTGCTAATTTAAATTTAGTAGTTTCTTGTTCTATATTAAATGCTCTTTGTGCTTGACCTGCGGAAGTAACAGCGACTACTTGAGCCTCTAATGCTCTGCTATAATTCTGCATTAAAGCATTAAGAACTACCATTTGTCTTTTACTACCCAATGATTCTGCGATTTGTAATCTTTGTTGATTAGTTAATGTTCCCCATTTTTGTGCTACATCATTTAATACATCAGATGCATTTCTTAATACTCCTGTCTGATTATAAGTAGCTTCTCCTGTTTTATCTAAATAAAGAGGAACTTTAGCAATTTGCTCTATTGTCTTTTTACCTGTAGTAAATAAACGAGCATAAACAAAACCTAAACCTCTAGCTGCTTCTGTGCCTGATTTTCTTGTAACTTCAACAACTGCTGTAACATCTCCTAAAAATTGAGATATAGTTAAACCTAACTGATTAGCCGTAGCACCTGTAGTCTTTGTAGCGTCAGCTAAATCTTTAGATGTAACTGCAAACTCTTTTTCAACCGCAATCCATTTATCAATAACACCTATAGAATTTTCCATAGGTATTTTAAATCCTTGTAATGCAGCAGTTAAATCGTTAACGACTGTCTTAACATCAGTTCCTAAAACTTGTGCTGCTAACATTGCTTTTTGCGTAAGAACAATAGTTTCTTGAACGGTTTTTCCTTGCTGTGCAAAAATTACTGCTGCATCCAATGCTTCAGTAGCAGACTTGCCATAAGCAAATGACATAGCCACAAGAGAATCTTTTAAATTTTTAAATTCTTCTTCTGTTCCTTTTCCTACTATCCTTATTCTTGCCATTGCTGATTCTAACTCTATTAAAAATTTAACTTGTTCTTGAATAAGTGAAGAAACTGCTTGCATCGCTCCTCTTAATACCATCCATACAGGAGCGACAATAGCAGCACGTTTTAAAGCCATTATAAAGTCATTAGTTTTTGCTGCTGCTTGCGGTGCAACTAATCCTACTTCTCGCATATTAGCAGTAATTTCTTTTATTTTATTTCCAGAAACACCTGCTAATTTTAATTTATTAGTAAAATCAGATAATTGAGTATTCGTTAATTTTAAATTTTGTTGACCTAATTTAAACCCACCCATCATAGAATTGATTTCATCACCAGTATACCCTGCTTTTTTCATGGATTCTGTCATTAAATTAAATTGTTTGTCTAATTTTAATTCAGATGCAGATTTTTCTGTATCACTTAAAGATTTTTCTATTTCTTTATTTTTCGCAATAGCTTCATCAGCACCTTTGCTAATGTAGTGCATTTCTATAAGATATTCTGATAATGTTTTTTCAACCATAATTATTTACTTCCTTTTTTATTTCTATTAAATATTAAATGAATATCATTATGTTTTTTATTTTTTCCTTCTTTCTTTTCTGGTTTTTCTTTTTTATAAATTGCATAAGCATCTTCGTAAATTTCATCTTCTAAAACTTTATCGCTTACTTCTTTCATAGCTATTTCAGTATGTAAATTATTATAAAAATACAAATAACTTAAATATAATTGTTGTAATTTACTATATTCTTTCTCATTATTAAATAGTCTGATACCATTCAATTCTTTAGCAGAAAGAAAGAGATTCTGGTGTTCTATAGATTTTGCAACCTTGCGTATTGTAGTCTCTATATTCATAGTCTATTAGTTATTGTCATCATATAAAATACTGCACTATCCATTAAATCTTTTTCACAATTCATAAAATCATCTAATTTATCAAAGGCTCTTTTATAATTATCATCAATTTTTTCTTCTAAGGACATCCAAGCAGAAGCATAATTTACTTGATATATTAATCTTTTTTCAAAAGAATTTTCTAATAAATCAGTCTTTTGAACTGCTATTGCATACATTTCATTAGTTAAATTAATTATATTTTCTTTAAAAGCCTTTAAGATATTATCAGGTTCTTTGTTTTCCAAGGCTTCTCCAAGTTTTTTTTGTTCTGATTTTATTTCCGACTGTAATCTTTTTATTTGCGTATCTAATTCGTCAATGTCAATTCCTCTGGCTTTATAAAGTTTAATTATTTCTTTTTCAAATAATATGTTATTATCTTGTAATAATTCTCCAAATTTTTTACGCCTAATTAAATCCAATTCATCTTTTTCTTTCTCATTTAATAATCTTACTCTATAAGCCTTGTCTTTATAAGTAAAAGAAATAAAATTATCCTTAATCATTTCAGTTACTTTATCCATATTATATTTTTCGTTTATTTCTTTTACTATTTTTCCGGCTTCTTCGCTTCTTAACAATTCTTTATCTTTGTTTTCCATATTACTCCTTACTTTTATTAATTACTTTTAAAACAAACCTACCTGTATTTATAGAATCTCTAAAATCACGAATCCATTCGTATAATATTTCTTTAACTTCTTTTTTAATTTGTTCTTTATCATCAGAAGTCTCAAATCTCTTCATAACTTTGCCTACTAATTTACGAGATTCTGTTTCAATTAAATAATCAGATAAATCTTTAAATAATTTGTCTTCCATATTAGTATAAATAAAAAAAGGACAAACATTCCTCAAGACTAACCTTTTTGGATATTCTGTCCTTCGTAAACCCTATTTTATTATTCCTTACATTTTTCATATTCCTTACCATTTGTGGGAGAGGGAGAAGTTAATTCTCCCTCTCGGTTTATTTTAAGCATCTACTTCTGTTTCATCATCTGAAACCAAGAAGTTATCGCTAGTCATAGAATCGTCTGCTGGATTATATTCTTCTGGTTGTGCTGATAAAGGAGATAAAGATTCTGCTGATAATCCAGTTACTTTATAACCAAATGCAAATGTTGCCTTTGTATTATCCGTATAAAATTTAACTCTTAACGTTACAGTATCAACAAAATCTCTAACGTCAATTATCTTAGAATCGCTAATTCCAGATTGGTCAGCTAAAATCTGTTCCAACGTAAATGTTTCAAGTAATCTACCTAATTTAACTGTTACTGTTTTTGTTTTTACGCCATATTGAACTTTTTCTGTGTTTCCTATTTCGCCTTTGTCGTCTCTTTCTAAAGCTACATCAATATTAACACTTTGTAATCTATAAACTTTAGCATCATCTTCAGTACCAACCTGTAAATAAATTTCACACTGGTCAGCATAAGAGGCTTCAGGGTCTGAATCATTGTCAGTCCAAAGAGTAGTATAAGCTGTTGCTGAAGGATAAAATACCTTATGTATATCTCCTGTTAATCCTGTTTGGATTATTACATTGCTTGAATCTAATCTATAAGTATTATCCGCATAAGGAGACGAAGAATCTTCTACTAATTCACTAACTACTCCAGCTCTAATTCTTAACACTCTAAAAATTGTAGTTTCAATAGGTGCAGGGTCTAAAGCTATAGTCTGTATTCCATCGCCAACTGCTGTAGCAGTAGCATAAGCCAAATAATTATCAACAATTATTTTGCAATACTCGCCAACTAAACTAAAATTTCTTGTAATCTTCGCATCAGGGTCGCCTACGTCAATAGTAAATCCACCAAGTCTCATCTTTGCAAAATAAACAGTTCCTTCAAATGCACCTGAATCATCTGTCAAAGATGCACTTATATCAGTTACTGCATCTTTCAGGTCTTCCAATGTAACATCGTGGTCATCTCCAGAATCAGGGTCGTTCAATCCAGCCAATTCTCTCCAGAACTTCATTGTAAGATATTCATTCTGATTTATTGTAATTGGAGTATCTGGAGTAAGTTTATGAATCCCTAATTTAAGAGTTCTTCCAACTTCATAAAGCTTATCCTGATTAAGAGTTACATCTCCCTTAATCTCATTCACTCTGTCAATCTGTCCGGGTGTCTCTGTTCTTTTCCAAGAGTATACTCTCGGTGTCGTAGCATTACCTTTAATCATTTTAATCTCCTTTTCTTAACACTCGAATTATGTTTTTTTGCTTCTTCATTAAGCATCAGTTTTCGGTTATAATTCTTCTTCATTAAGAATAATAACTGATTAACATAATTCACAATATTCCTCACTTCTATTAACTCACATACAAAGAACAATTATCTTTAATTTTTGTGATTTGCAGAACATTTTCCTTCTATTTTTGCTATGCGTTCTGCTTCTTTATCTAATTTTTTATCCATTTCATTAATTTTACCTAAAATTTCGGTTACTCTTTGTTCTAGATGAACTAAATCATTGCACTTCAAAATTATCAGGATTGCCACATTGCCACCTGCTAAAAATATTGCTATCAGACTTGGTAGTAAAGAAATTAAATCCATAATTCTCTCCTTTTATTTAATTTTCCGCTATTCTACAAACAAAAGTTATTAAATGCCTATATCTATCAACTGCGTCTAATTTTTCTAAATTTATTACTTCAGGTCTATTTGCTTTTATTTTTTGTATTGCTATTCTTCCTGTTTTTGTATAACTAGCCACGCCATTTGTTATTGTATAAGCACGATAATCAAATCCTAACATAATTTTAGATACCGACCAAGCAGCCAAATCTAATCTTTGCCCATCATCAGTAGAAAAAATACGATAAGAAACAGTAAAAATGTGAGAATAACTATCGCTACCAACTTCTATACGTTCTGGAAGTGGTTCTTCCAATTTTATACAAATACAAGGCAAAGAACCTTTATAAACAGAAGAAAAAGATTTTTCCACCCTAACCGCCCAATTATCATCATCTAATAAAGTAGTTATTTGGTCTATTATTGATTTTTCTAAGTTACGATATTCTCTATAAGTAGTGGACATATTACCTCGCTGCTTGGTCTACTTCGTTTTCTAATTCTTTTATAGCTGCATCTACTGCTCTTTCTAATTCATCTGCTGCTATGTCAACATAATTAACTGGTTCTATTGGTTTGATAGGATTCATTCTAAAAAAGTTTTCATAACCAAATTCAGTTCCTTTTTGCCCTATATGAGTCCATTGCTCTCCAGAACGCATAAACCTCGGTGGATTTCCATCTCCAAAATAACCTATGTTTTGAGGAGGAACATAACCTCCTGAATTTATAACACTCCAATAAATAGGAAGTTCGTCTATTTTTCCTATACCAACATGAACTCCAGCAGTAATATTCTCAAATTTTGATTTTATTGAATTTTCTAATGTTCCAATAGACCCTTCTCTTTTGACTGAACTTCTTATTATATTACCCATCATTGCTGCACACTCATCACCTAATTTTACTAAAAGTGCTTGAAAATCCATATGTATTTTACCATTAACTTCTCGTAAGAATTGCTGAGGGTCTTTTCCTTTTCTTGTTATTTTTACAACTGGCATATTATGCTTTTATTTTTAAAATTACTAATAAATAATCATTGCGCTCAATATATTGAAAGTTACCATCACCATCGGAGTATATTCCAAAAGTCTCATCATCTATTTCTATTTTATCACTTTTTAAAATTAAATTTTTATATTTAATATCACAAATCATTTGTTTAGAACCACTCGGAAGAGTTCCGAAATACTTATATTTAAGACCGCTAAAAGAAATAGATAAAATAACTGCTTTAATAGTTATAGGATTTAAAAAAGTTTTTGTAGTAGTATGTTCTGTAGGGTCAGTTTCTACTTCTTGTGCTAAATATAATTTAGCCTTTTTTAATAATCCTTCGTTTAAAAAAATATCTTGTAAATCTCTCCAATTCATTCTAACTCCTCTAAATAAGTCCAATTATCTAAATCATGAAAATCAAATATTCCGTTAGGTTTATTAAATTGATAAATTACTTTACTTATTTTTTCTTCCAATGTATCTTTTTCATTAAATACTATGGATATTTCATTAGTCCTATAACTCTGAATAGAACGTTTTATAATTAAAGAAGCCACTAAAGCTATTAAATTTTCTTCCGATTCTGTAGGTGTAGGATATAATACTCCACATCTATCTTTAAAAGTTTTGTATTGACCACAAGAAATATATACTATTGCCGACCTAACATATGCTTCTAATTCTGTGGTCGAATATTTTAAATAAGCAGAATAATCAACTTCAATTACATCTCCTGCCGTTAAAGAATACGCTGGTATGAAAGTTAATTTATTAGTAGCAGAAGAATAAGAATAATTACTCGCAGTAACAAAAGTTCCATTTTTATAAACTAATATTGTGGTTGAGTCTAAACTTTTTTCAGAAAGAGTAAATACCTTAGAACTAATAAATTCAAATACGTCAGGGTCGGCTTGAACTAAATTATCACCTATAAGGTCTCTCAATTTTGACACTTCATTTTCATACATTTATTTTACCTCTATTATTTTTTTCGGTCTATAAAGTAATAATTCTCTATTTCTTTCTGCAACAATTTTAAATCCAAAATTCTGTAATATATAAACAAACGGGTTACGCCTTTTAAGTTTAGCATATAATTCATCATTAAAATTCCAATCTAAATAAAGTAACAAATCTGTAGCTGCTTTTTCGCTATCAGCTACTATTTTTAAATAATTTCTGTAACCTTTTTCTCTAATAATTATAAATAATCCATGATAACCTTCATTATTTAAAGTATAACATTCTTGAGTTTTTAATGTTTGCATTAAATTATCTATATCTTTTTCTAGATAAATTCTTTCATTATTCTTAGTAATATAAATATCATTATAAATATTATAATACTGTAAAAATTCTACTACATTAGCTAAATCTTCTTGTTTAATTTTTTCTATCATATTTGGGGTAGGGAGACTTTGTATCTCCCTACCATTAATTTTTAATTAATATTAAACATCCAAAGATGCGTCATAAGTCGCAAAACTAACTGCACGATAGTTCAAAACAGCGTGAATAACACTTTCAAATCCAAATACGCCGTAGCCTGTAGCCATAGTTGTTCCGTTATAGAAAGGAGCAGGAACTTCAGGAACAAACAATGCTCTCTCTTCAGCCGTAATTTCCGCACCAGCGTTTTCCGCAATAGGAGACATTTTTCTGCGAACAAACACTATTGGTTTACCCTTTAAAAGTGAACTATCTCTTGCAACAAGAATCATCTTAGATGCATCTAATACTGCTAAATCTGAACCGCTGTCTAATTTGATGTTGCCTATAACTTTCATTCTTTTTTCAATGCCTAATTTCTTTATTTCTTTATCAATATCAAGTTCATAATTGTTATCTTCTACTTTTGTCTTGGAATAATCATTTATGGCGTTCCAGCAAGTCGTTCCACAAAGAAGAATCATATTGTCGCCATAATTTTCAACTTTACGAGCCAATGCTTTAATCAAATCAAGAATGTCACCGCCTGTTGACTGTTCAACTTCCTGTGAAGATACTGCTAAAATGGCATCTAAACATCTCTTAACTTCTATCTTATCCATTGAACGAACTATTGACGCTTTCCTACGAGCCAAGGCTGTTTTGTCTGGTGAACCAAGAACTTCCTTAACTAATACATACTCTAATTTGCTCTGTAAAAACGCAAATGTCAATTCAGTAGATGTGCCTAAAGTTACCTTAACTGATACTATAGTTCCATTAGAATCTGTAGTATAGATAGTATCTACGCCATTACCATCATCAGGAACTACTGTGTAAACATTCTCTCCAACTTCCGCTGTCTCTAAATCTGCAATCTCTGCAAGTATAGGAGAAACTGGAAGGTTGCTATCAATCGGCTGTCCGATATATTTTGCAATTTCAATCGCTTTATTCATTGTTATACTCCTTATTTTCTTTTTGGAAATGCTAAATTATCAATGTCATTACTGACTTTTTTGTAAATATCTTCACCTTTTTCTGTCTTTACCTCTCCGATTGTCAAATCAGTTTCTTCTTTTTCTTCTTTCTTTGGAAGTTGTGCTTTGACAGTTTCTACTTCTTGCTCTTTAGCTACTAATAAAGTAGATTTACTATCAACTTCAGCTTTTAAAGTTTTTATCTCTTCATCTTTAACTTTAATCTGATTTTCCAACTCCAATTTAGCTTCAGAAACTTTTTCTTCAAGTTGAGCTTCAGTATAAGTATTAACTACTTGAAATTCTTCTGTTTGTTCAGAACTCGTTCCATCAGAGAATTTTTTTGTAATTTTCCTTAAACCTTTTTTCTCAACTTTACCGTCAAGAGTATCAACAGTAACATAAATCTCTTCACTAACAACAGAAACTAAATTAACTGGTTTTGGTTCTTCTGTTTGAGCAACTTCTTTGACTTCTTCGGTTTTCGATTCTTCAACTTTCTGTTCAGCAGGAGTTTCCACTACTTGAGCCTGTTCAGGTGCAGTTGATTTCTCAACTGACTCTACTTGGACTTGTTCATTAGATTCTTGCTTTACTTCTGTAGAAGCATCTACAACTTCAGCAGTTTCGGAAGTTTTTTCATCCTTTAAAACCACTTCTTCAGTTTTAATTTCTGTAGCAACAATTTCTTCTGATTTTTTTTCTTCAGCTACAACAGTTTCTTGTGTTTGTTCTTTCTCTTCTATTTTTTGTTCCTCTTTTTTAGATTCTTCATTTACTTTTTCAATTATTTCTTTAGATATTTCCACGACTTCCTCCTTATTATGTTGTTCATTCTCATCAGAAAATGAAGCATATGCAAATCTATTATCCTCTACAAATATATTTTCCCCTTCTTCAACATTTTTTTGTTTAGCTAAAAGTCTAAATACCTGTGCTTCTCTACAAGCAGGATTTATTCCTCTAAACAAAAGTCCACAACCATGAGCAATCATTTTTTGTATAACAGATATTCCGTTTTTCTCTACAAGAATAGACTCTTCCGTTTCCGGGTCAATTTTCCACAATTCCCAACTAACAAATAACTTTCCCTCATCAAATAACTGTTCAACTTCTTCGAATTCTTCCTCAAATAAACTTTTAAATAATATAGCGGTAGTAACTATATAATTGTTTACTATTTTAGCATCTATAATATATCCTACCACATAATTTTTTCCTAAATGATTTTTATTTACTTGTTTTCCTACTAAAGTAGTTATTCCTTTTTCCGCTACTTCTTTAGGTAGCATTACTTTATTAAGATTAGGAACATCCAATCGACCATAAATTGTTTCAATACAAGCTAAGTCAGGACTCGGAAGTGTTATTCCTCTTGCTTTTGCTAAATTAATCAATTCTTCATTATCTTTAGCTTCTATAAAATTAGTTTTACTTTTTAAAGTAAGTTCAGTTAAAAAAGAAGTTAATATATTATTCATTATTTATCCTCTCCTTTTTTTACATAAATTCCATCTTTCTTAACATAGTGTCTTTGGAGATATTTATTCATCTTAGAATAAGCACCGCTAAACGCTCTTGCTTCGTCTCCTGTCTCGCTTAAAATTGAATTGAACACTTCTAAAAATATCTTCTGAACTTCAACTGGATATTTTTTTAAGTTAGGGTGTTTATTTATTAAATCTTCCGTATCTTTAAAAGGTGCTGTTTCTAAATCTTCATTTTTTACTGCGTAACATTTTCCGGTCTGGTCTATGCTTATTCCGCAATTTGGACATTCGATATATCCCATTCCTTTTTCTGGAATTGACAAGTAATCTATTTTTGCTTTGCAATTTTCACATTCTACTAATTCTTTCGCTTCTAATTTTTCATTTGTTTTTTCTATTTCTTTTTTAGTAATTGGTGCAGGGGATAAATTAGTATCAGCATGAGACTCTACGTTCTGGATAAGATGGGGATAAAATATTTCTCTTTCATCATTATGATATTCTTGTCTTGCTCTTTTCTTTTCTGTATCATGGTCTAATCCTAATACTTCGTGGTATGTCTTATAAGATGTAGCACCGTAGATAAATGACTGACGAAGCTCGTCTAAAATCTGTTCAGTATTTATTTTCAAAGGCGAACTTACTATCATCAATTTATTCTTTTCGCTAAAAAATTTATTATGTTCTACTTTATTTTCTTCAGCTACTAACTGAACTAAATTAAAAATAATTTTCTTAAAATCATTAACTCCAGAATTAACTGAAGCTATGAATGGTTTCGGGTTTAATGTACTTTCTCTCCGAGTATTCGAGATTCCTTGTATAACATCTACAAAACCGAGACCTGATAAAATATTTCTTGTTGACTGTGCGAATAAATTTTCCGAAATTATTTTAGCAAAATCAGGTATCAAATGATTAAATTCAGTATCTCCCGGAACTGTTGCTGTAGGTGTTTTTCCTTTATTTGATTTATAATCTTCAATCATTGTATCTATATTACTATTTAAAGTTTTAAGGTCTTCTTCTGTAGGTGCATTAACATTTTTTGACCATTCAGCTAAACCTTTCTTTATAATAAAAATATAAGGCAATAACTTAGTAACAACTTCATCACCTTTATCTTGTAGTATTTCTATTGCTTTAAAATTTTTATAAACTCCGTTCTGTATAAGATAAGGAGTTGGATAAGCAGAATACCACCTAGAAAAGGGTTTCTGCACTATTATTTTTTCTGTTTTAAGTTTTGGTAAAGGATATTCTTTATTTGCGTCTAAATAATATTTATATTCTCCAAGTTGAACTAATTTCTTATCCGCATTAGGAATATAAACAGATGACCCATTAACAAATACCAAAGTTCTAGGCAATACTATTTTTGAATTTCCGTAAGGATATTCTTTCCAATTCTGAACTCTCATTAAACATAAAGATGAACCTTGCCAGCGTTCTTTATAGTATTCTCTTGCTAATTCTTTTATTCCACAAGGGATTTTTCCTTGATATTCTATATTAATGTTTTCTAACCAATTATTTAAAATTCCTTCTAAATTATCATTTCCACATTCAATAGTATAATTAGCTTCAGAAGCAGAGTCAATGGCATAATTTAAAATAGTATTAATTACACCAGTAACATCATTCTCAAGCATATTCCTAATTACATCACATTGAGTGTGAAAATCGGTAGGAATTGTTATAGCCTTATTAATACTTAATAGGTCTAATATCTTTCCAAAAAATAAATTTTCAAAATTCATATTTTACTCCGTTATTTAAAATTAAAAATACCTGCTAATGTTTTAGTAGGTTCTTTAATTTCCATTACTTCTTTTAATCCATCTGTCAACCATTCTAACAATGCAAATACTTCAAATGACTGAACATAATGGTCTTCACTTATTGTTGAATCGTATACCACTCTATTACCTGATATAATAGAAACATAAGATGAAAACTGTAATTCAAATTTATAATCATCATCAGGTATATCAAATCGTCTATCATAAAATAATTGCTGTAATCTCATTACTGAAAAATGTAATGCAGGTTCTTTCTTTTCTAAAATATTACCGCCTCTGTCTTTTAAAGCATATCCTTTATCATCTTTCTGTATTCCTGTTACTATGTCTTCGTTAAAAGCTACCCAATAAACTCTTTTTATTATTTTAGTTATATTTCCTTTTTCATCTAAAATTTTTTCATTAAGTCTGTCAGCTAAAATTTCATAAACTGGTTTACCCATAATTGTCGAATCAACTGCCATAAAATTTCCTTCAACTTTTCTAAAAATGTATTCCATTAACTCTGGTAGTTCTTTAGTCAGGGAAAGTCTATATGTAGTAATGTTATAAACTAATTGATATTTATTATTTATTTTTCCAAAAACTGTTATTTCTGTAGCTGCGGAGTCGCCCACATCAGAAGTAACATATGTAGCCGAAGCATTATGAATAGGTTCTAAAATTAAAATATCTTTATAATTTTTAAAACTATCTTTAGTAATTTCAAATCTCTTAACTACTCTTTTTTTAGTATAATTAAGTGCTAATCTCTGCATATCAAACGCACCTTGTGTTCCTTCTATAATGTCGGCAGCTACGTTAATGCGGTAGGACGTAGAATTTCCTGACCACATAATTCTATTGTTTCTACGAATTAAAATAGTATGATAAGGTTCTGTTTCAATATCCCAAATATTTCCTTTATAATACACTTTTTTAATGTCTTTTATATAAATTTTAGGAGCTTCTGGATTTCTTTCTTGTATAACATACAATCCTTGTTTGTTTTTATATATAGTAGGAATTTTACCAACTTTTAGTATTAATTCTTGCAAATCGTTTGATAAAGCAGAAGAAGTGGTATAATATAGTTTTCTTTTTCCATCTCCATCTCCTTTATTAAAAGCATTTAAAAATATATTCAATTGAGTTTTTGATAAATTTTTAACATATTCAGGAATTTTTTTATTTCTTGCATATTTCCCACAATGCTTTATTAAATGTTCTCCTATTATCTTATTAGTAAAATAATAAGTTCCTTGACCATAATAACCTCCAAAACCCATTTTCTGTATTAATTTTTTGATTTCTTCTAAGTATTGCGTTTTTGTTTGAGCAATCTGTATTCTATAAGATGTAAATTTCCAAGGACGTAGATGTTTATATTCATAAACACATCCTTCACTAACAAACCAACCTAAAAATTCTAACCAATCATTCATGTCAAACTCATGTGTTTTTAAACAACCCCTCAACCAATTACCTTTTATTTTTATTGATTTTTTTTCTTTTCCTAAATAATGAACGTCTTGTCTTAAATAAAATTTATTAATTGGATATGTATTCCATTTTTTAGATGTTCTGTCAGTTTTATAATTCATTATATTTTTAATGGTATCTATACGATAATCTTTTTTAATAGTTTTGAATATCATAGAATGATTATCAGTAACCAAAAAATTAACTTTATGAGACTGATACGAATTTAAATATCCTTCAAAATTATTAATAAATATATTTTTTATAGGACAATAAACTGTGCTGTTGTTATTAATATCAAGAGATAATACTTTATCGGTGTTTTTTATATTTCCAATGTTTTTCCATCCATTATTTGTAAAAATTTCAGTTTGTTCATCAAAACATTGCTCACCGCCATAAGAACGTATTCTGTCTCTCTTAGTTTTTTCGTCAAATAAATGACTAACATATTGTGGAAGTCTGATTAAGTTATTTTTGTTTTCTTTATCTCTCATTATTCTTCCTAAAGGAGAATTTTTAGATATTAAAGTTATTCCGCAAAGAATTTCCATAACGCCAAAATCACTTACTGCGTCTATCTTTTTATTGTATGCTTCTTCTGTTTCTGCTTGAATTTCATCTGCAAAATTAATATAAGTATGATGACCCCAAAAATTTTCTCCGGGATTTTTTCCTTTTATTGTTTCATTTATGCCATAAAGTTTATTGCCATTTTTTGTTTCAATTTCATACTCTGGATTGCCTCTAATTCTTTCTTTATAAGATTTAAAAAAATTATGAGAACATAAAAACGAACGAATTTCATCCATTATCTTAGAAACGTGTTTTTCATCGTATGAAGACATTGTCATTTCTTTATCTTTATAATAAATTAATTTTAAAAGTATGTTAGCTATAAGTGCTATAAAGGTCTTGCCAATTTTACGACCTGAAGTTATAATTCTCGTTCCTACAGCTATTCTTCGTCTAAAATTTTCTAAGTCAGTTAATTTTTCATCATCTTCTATTACACTATCATAGCCCAAAAACGGAATCTGATAATTACGCAAGGTAATACATTGTCCTCCATCATTCCAATTGCGAGGAGTGCCATCAGAAAAAAGACATTCAATCGCACATTTCGGATTATAAAAAACTTGCATAAATTCTAATTCTTCTTCTGTTAATTTACTATACATTGTCTTCGTCTATATTATAATTATTTTGTAACCATTGTATATAATCTGGAGAGCAATTTAAATATCTCGTTGCTTGGTCAATAGTTATTTTATTTTCTTTTAAGTCTTTAAAAATTTGCTTATTCATCAATATACCACCATTCACATACCACGGATGTTCTCGCACTTCATCTTTGTCTTTATCAATTCTTCGTCTTATTAAAAAAGTTTTACCACAATGAAAACACGCAAAAGTATAATTGCTTCTATTTTCTGGTTGATTTATCCATTTTTTAAATCTTGATTTTAAGTCTTCGATTGTCTTTACTACGCTATTTTCTTCTCCTGCTTTTTTGTTTAATCCTAATTTGTCTTTTAAAGTTAAATTTTGACTAATTAAATCATTTTTTTCTTTTGCTAATTCTACAGGAATATAAGGATTTTCTTTATCAAAATTTTTTGTTATTATTTTTTTAATTCTTTCTATAGCTATTTCATTATCAATAAGTAACATAAGAGTACTTTTATCAGAAGGTGTTTCTATTTGCCCTTGTTTTAAGTATTCTTCTAATTTAGTTTGAGCTAATTGCTTTTCTTCTGGTAAGCAGAAAGTTAAGGAATTTATAATTTCTTCTTTCTCTGCTTTTTCTTTAGCAATTAGATTAAGTTCCTCTTCGCTCATATTCTTATATTGAGGTAAGTTTCTTAACTTTTTTATTATTTTATCTACATTCATGATATTTTCCTAAGTTCTATTCTTATTTCTTCTGCTTCTTTTTCTAGTGTTTCTATTCTTTCTATATCACTTGTCCTAATTGCTCTTATACTTTTTTTGTCTATTTCTTCTAGTTTATTTTTTAGTTCATTTATTTTATTTTCTTTTTCTCTGATTATTTCTCTTT
>Ga0265297_10005947_pt1 | contig 18118 bp, 28 predicted proteins | sample Munlanlwell13791_FD_192502 | JGI IMG/M metagenome (GOLD analysis project Ga0265297, IMG submission 192502) | Leachate microbial communities from a municipal landfill in Southern Ontario, Canada - Leachate well 137-91 | ecosystem: Engineered > Solid waste > Landfill > Unclassified | place...
AGTAGGTAGCAAGTTTTTAAACAACTGCCACCCACGTAGTTCTGTTAATATTTCAGTTTGGTCATCATAACAGTTTCTTACGACAGCCCACCTTGATCTCCGTATTCCATCAGGCCCAGGGACTTGTTCATGCCCTCTGCGAATAATCTCATGGACGCATGCGGAGGACTTACCCGAATTTCCAGTAATAAATATCTTGCCGTTGCGACGCGCCACGAAAAAACCAGTTTCGGTTTTAAAACAATACTTAAAACCATCCCCATACTTTACAATAGAGACAGAATCGGGAGACTTGTATAATTTATTTTGTTTATTACTTATGTTTATGTTTAATCTATATACCACCTTTCTTATTCCGTCATTTCTAACACGTTTTGTTATATTAACCGCAATTCCTTGTGTATGAAAACAGTATTGGACAAAGTCAGCCGATTCTTTTTCGGTGGTAGAATATTGGAATGTTTCTCCATTACAATAATGAAAATCCCAGTTTCGCAATTCACTAATTATAATCTTTATTTGCTCATCAGTAGAATTCCAAAACCTATTATCAAATTTCTTTATTTTTATTGGAGCATTGAAATAATAATAAGACCTTCCGTCTTCGTAATCTGTTTTTTTATATCTTGCACCAAGTGAATTTAAAAGATATTCAAGCCTTAACTTTTTACGTTCTTTTTTAAAACCTACTGAGCATCCATTCGTATTATAGGTCGAATTGTCTACCCTATTGTGTTTATGAAATGACCCTTCGGCTATGACTGCCACTTGTAATCTAAGTTCATTCTCAGATAAGCCAACTCCACTATTTTTACCTATTTTAAATAAGTTCGGTATTTCTCCGTCGTCTATACCATTCCAATGATTTAAAGCAGATTCTTCTGATAGTAATACTGAATATTTTCCTTTGTCATCTTTCCATAACATTCTATGTTCGGAAGATAACATCATATCTAAATACACTCCCTTGAAATTATAAAACGAATCACATGGACTAATTATATATTCAGAGGGAGTGATAAATTCTATTTCTTCTGTGGCCGTATTAAATTGCGCTATTTCATCTCCAACCTCATAACCATCTATTTGTTTCCAGCCCTTCTTAGTTAAGTATTCAGAATCATTAGACAATGGGCCAAACGGCCCCATTACACAACGGACTCGCTTATTGCATAATGCAAATCTGCGCAACGTTGGTGCATCAGAATAATCGTAAACAACTACATAGGGATCAGGCAATCATAACACTCTCCAGTGGATTTTCAGTTCGTTTGTGTTTCTCTTGTGGCTTAACTTACTCTTTATTCAGCCATTTTGCATCTGTCATAATACAGCAAGTTTGTGTGGGATTTAATATGTGATACCAAACCTTCTACGCTGTATCCTAAGTTTTGCAGTCTGTTATTAATATGGATCTCTCCAACAACATTGTCAATGAGTTTAAGGGATCCACTGGCAACTAGCAGTGATTCGTATTCCATGCCTTCTATATCTATTTTAAGCAATCGACAATGCTTGATTTTGGACTTTTCGAATAATTCATCAAGGCTGATTAGGGAGATGGTTTCCTTGTAATGGTCCTGTTCATTGTAGGTAATTACAGTGGAGCTGCCACCGGAGTATTCATTACTGACAATGATTTCCCTGGTTCCGCTTTCTTCAGCCAGCCCTAAATTTAATGTAACGATATTGTTAACATGGTTTAATACAATATTGTCCAGTAATTGTTTATAAGTGCGTTTTACTGGTTCTAGGGAAATTATTTTGGCAGCAGGGAAGCTCTTCGCCATCAAGATACTAAACATGCCTTCATTGGCGCCGATATCCAGGATAATTGAGCCGGCAGGAAATTTCAACTTATTCCTAAACACTGTATAATTGTCCAGGAATATCTCGTCAATCAAAGCAGGAGCAGTTGGCGTTGGATTAAAATAAAACGTTTGGTTGGATAAATTATCGAACTTCTTTAGTATGCTCATTTACCAGTCTTCCCCCTCTGATTCCGGTACAGTTGCATCTACTGCTACTTCTTGTTTAACTTCAGCAACCGGCATGTCTTCTTTAACTTCCAATATAGTTTCCACCGGCTGTTCTGAGAATATACCCGCTGCTTTCATCTTCTGCGAATCATCCTGGATAGGCATAACGGCTACTTCTTTACCATCCGGAGTCTGCATCTGGATTGCAATTCTCTCATTGGTTATTATATTCTTGCCGGATTCTCCCATCATTTCACTCAATGCCTTTTCGTCAGCTAACCCTCTAATCACCACAAAGAAACCCTGCGATTCGTTATTGGCGCCTCCACCTTTTTCTTTTGCCGCAACTTCCAGCCTGATCAGCTCTTTGACCAGCACAGCGAAATCCTTATCATTGCCCATTAACTCTTTCAGTTTCTTCTTACCATCAATAGCCTTGTACGCATGGAGAAGATCCTGGTGGACGGTCTTATCGCCGGTTATACTCTCAAGGGACTCTATAGCTTTAGGGATACCAAGCTTGGCTTTAGCATTGGATAGTTGCTTGTTCAGATCCTCAATCTGCTGCTGAACTTTACGATGGGCGGCTTCACGAGCTTTTTCTTCTTTACTTATTCTAACTCGCTCCAACTTCAGCACCCGTTTTTCTTCAGACGTAAGAAGTTTTTCCGTATTTTGAGTTATAGTTGCATCTTTAGGAGGAAGCCCTGTTTTCTTTTGCTGTTTTTTAGACTTAAAGGCCGGTTTTGACGCGTCGTAATATTTACTGCCTGGCCTATTCCGGTTAGCCCAGTCTACTTTAGGTTCATATGCCATTTAAAACTCCAACTTACACAGTCCCTTTAAATTACTCTACAAAATTCCCTCATAACTCCCACGGGCATACCTTTCCAACTCAGCCTGAGCGAAGTTGATAATCTTATCCTTATCCAGCTCAGCCCAATTAACCCGCTTAGCAGCCCCCCTTAAATACCCGCGCAGCATCTTAATCTTATGAACCAACTTTTGCTGCGGATACATTCGTTTGTAAAGCTCGACATTCTCACCAATCTTGCGCAAGTAAACAATCTCATCGTTTGTAATATACCTCGTGTTGCAAATCATGCAACCTCACCCGTTCCTCTCCATTGTATTATATCGCTATTTTACACCTTTTTCCTCTTGATTTGCATCCATCATACAGAACGCCTGTATTTAGTCAACAAATAAGTTGAAAAAAGATTGCTGTTACTTGAATTAACTACTGATATTGAATACATACAGACTTAAAGCAACCACTTTTTCTATTTTTTTTATTTTTCAGAGACCTTAATGCGCGTGGAGTAAGGATAATAGAAGGAGATGGGTAGGTACATTTAAAAGATAAAGTCCCCCGGTAGGGGCACCTTAAAGAATTCTTTTCCGACCGGACAAATTTATTTTCTAACCTATTGATATTATTGATACTCTTGCAGACACGTCTTCTACTATGTCCTATAACCTGTGTTATGTAAACATTGGGCCGAAGTTAAGTGCTTGATATTATTATATGTATTGATAATTAGGGAATAAGCAGATGTTTGCGGATGTTATGCTATTAATGACATATACACACATGTGTATACACACATACACATACACATATATATCCACATCTCCCCTACCCCTTACTCCCGGGCTGAATTGTCTATGATCTGTGAAAATAACAGGTTGTGTAGGGTAATGTGTAGAGTAATGTGTAGCTGATTGTGTAGATGAGCAGGATTAGGCAGGATTATGGCACGTTGAAGTGTATGGATTTTCCTACACCTACTGTATGGTTTTTCCTACACTATGGGTAAAAAGTATCCAGTTGGCGGTTTTAAGTGGGTAAAAAGCATCCAATAGAACAAACGTTCTGGGGAAAAATTACTCAGTGGGGAGGGTTAAGTGGGGAATAATTACCCATGTGTACAAGAGTATACGAAATACACAGGTAAATGGTAAAAATAACCACTTTTGGAAGGGTTAGGGGTTTCAGCTGCGGGCTGGGGATTGTAAGTGTGCGGAATTGTTGGGATTAATAAATAATTGGAAAGGGGTAAATTGGCATGGTGATTGCTGTATATACGGATAAAAACTAAGGGGGACAAAATGAAAATTATAGCTATGTTTATTGAGCATTATTTGCGGATGAACGGATCAGGACTGCACGGCATTGGGCTGATAACATCGCCACGGAAATTGTAACAGTTGTTAGTGGGTAGCTTTTTAGTCCATTTTCCAATCCCACAATCTGGTATATCGGGGGATTGATTGAACGGATTAAATAAATGGAGGTGAAAAATGGAAAAAAACGAAGCTGAATACAACTTGGAAGGAATTATCGACTCCATCGGATTAAACGAGACTTTACAGGCAATGGTAAAAATTTGCTTAGAAAAAGCGGATCATATCAGATCATCTTACGATGATAAAACGCTTGCAAAATCCTGGGAGCATGACTCTAAAGTGATTGATAAAATTACTTTAAAAATCAATAATTAACCATACCAAAACGAAAGGGGATAAAAAAATGAAAAAGCAAGAATTATATAAGACCGCACAAACCCTAATTGCTTGTGCTGATTTTGGAAAAGGCGAATTTGTTTCCGTCCAATTTTATTGGACTGACGAAAAAGGCGTTGACTGGTATTTAATAGGACTACACGGAAATACTGTTTACCCTGAGCACCATTTAACAAGATTTACTTTTTAGTCCTTTTCCCGATCCCCTCACATACCGGTGAGTGGATTTGATGAACGGATTAAATAATAACGAGAGGTGAAGAAATGGATAACTTGATTTTCGGAAAAACCTGGGATGAAATTCAGGCCATGCAGCAAGGGACATACCGCCCGCAATGTATAGACACTAATAAAAAAGGTGACTATGGCGCTGATCCAATAGGCAATGGACTTTTTAAAATGGTTCCGAGCGGTGATATTGTTGACTTCGCGGAAAGATGCGAACGACTTAAAAACTAACATACCAGCAAACCGGCCCCAGGTTTAAAAAGTCGGAGAAAAGGAAAATTATGACAATTATAATCACTGCAATGGAAGCAAGCGAACCGATCAAGGGCATGATTTCAGTATCTTTTGGCCGTCCGCCAATTAGCAGACTTGAGGCTAACGATCTAAAATCGGCCATAGAAATAGTAAATAGCGAGCATACCAGATTAACAGCCACCAAAATTAATCATCAAGTTTTTGCAACTTGCTACGGTAACAAACCGCGCGGATGGAATCAGGCGCGTCAATTATTGCGGAAAGATTTTATTAACTAATTTAACGCATACCGGCAAAGCCAGAAAGGGAAACACACATGAACCATCAAAAAGTAATTGAAAATTTTGCAAAGGGTAAAAATTACAAAAGCGGGAATGTGTTTGCAGACTGTAATACGCTGTATTCCTACGGCCGGCACTTTCCGCTTGCAATCCGGCGTGACGGGATTGACAATAAAATGGACGGGAAAGAGTGGGTGCTACTGAATGGAGATAAGTACAGCGTAAGCACAAACAGGCATCAGAACCTGACATATAGAGTTTTTCGCGATTCGCCCAGGGTGGCGTTTTCTGCAATCAGGGCAGCGGGAATGTACCCGGAAAGTTGCAGGCTGATTGACTTTTACCGGGATGCTTACGAGGGTATCAATATCAATTATAGTGATTTTGACCAGATTAAGTTTGACCATTTTAAAGAAAACATGCCTGTAGGCGCGGAGTATCACGAGGAAAAAGATAAAGATGGTAATATTATCGAAAAGTCTTACCATCGCATTGGCGCGGTGGTGCTTGAGCAGGCCGGGAAATACTATCTGTGCGGCATGGATGAAGGTAGTTACTTTGTAAGTTTGTTGCCCGAAAAAGTAAAAAGCGTGAGCGAAGGGTATAGGGCGTTGAAGCCTGATATTATTAGGAAAATGGAAAAAACAGAGACCGAGATACTAAGACAGGGCGAATGGTTTTTTGTTGCAGTCCCTAAGCCTGAAAACTGGAAACAAGCTGAAAAATCGGCAGCGTTACCCAGTACTGATAGCAGCAGTAATAGACATGTATGCACAAGACTGTTAACAGTTGGTAAAAAGCATTATGCAAGTGGTTGTATAAGGCACCAAAATAGTCGGGGCGGTAGAGGGGATCATCGGATGCTGAAATTAGGCGATGGTAAACGTGTATATCAGGCAGTGTGTAATACAGCGATGGGCAACTGGAGTGCAGGTGGCAGAGTTGATTAGGACAAGGGAATAAATAAACTAAAAAAAGGGGGGGTATATCGTGAAAAACGACTATCAGAAACAAGTGGATGATTTTTTAAAGGAAACGGGAACTATTTTCAAGGCCAAATTTTACAAGCACGACAAATATTTTGCAGACGATAAAGAAACACGAGATATTTACAAGATCACACTTCGCCGGAAAAATTTTGGTTCATACACTTTTACTTTTGGTCAATCCATTGTCGATTCGCAGAAAAGTATAGCTCCGACTGCTTATGATGTTTTGTCTGTAATCCAGAAATGCGACGTCGGTAGTTTTGAAAACTTTTGCGGGGATTTTAGTTATGAGATAGATAGCCGGGAAGCGGAAAAGACATACAAGGCAGTCCAGAAAGAGTACGAAAATATTGACCGGTTATTTTCCGACGTAATTGAGCAATTGCAAGAAATTAATTGACCGGGTGTACACCAATAAGGGGGGGGTATCATGAAAAAGTTAGAAAGAATTAGATACAACACGATGAACAGTTGGAATGCTGCAACGGCGCCGGCTTATAACCTTAAGGTTTACAACGTAGCAGATAAGGATTTACAAGATAAAATTTTTGAACTCATGGACTGTGAAGATTTTTATGATGATATAAATTGTTTGATCAGCGAGTTTGATAGGGAAAACGATTATGCATGGCAGGCTGGTTTCAACGGAAGATCAGGGGGGTATTTAGTGCTGTATAAAGGTGGTAAAAAGCCATCAGAATACAAAAGCTTCTGTAAAATCTGCGGGCAGAAAAATTGTAAGACTGTTGAAGAGTCTAATGATATCTGTGGCCGATGCGGGAAACCTGGTAGGGTTAATTATACAACACCACAATTTACAACTTTCACTTACCCTGGACAATCAGTGGATGAAAAAGAAGTTCCAAGTAAAGTATTACGAGCGTTTAGAAAATTGGCTGTTAATATTGTAAAAGGCGTGGAATATATGGCAAAAAATGCAACGGTTGAAGAGGAAAGTTATCAAGTAACTAAAACCAGGAAAGTTATTAATTATAAATAAAGAAAAGGTGGTTTGATATGGATGGATTAAATAAAAATATTAGTCATCAAGAGTTGGCAGAACGTAATTTAAGGGCCGGGAAATACCTGTTAACAGCTATTCAACTTCGGGAACAAAAAGAACTTAAGCGCCGGGTTGAGTTCTGGGACTGGGTTATGATAATCAGTCTGGTTGTTAGTTGTATTATTGGGGCTATTGTACTCAGTGGGTGTTGATATGGGCGACTTAATACTGATTATATTGGTTGCTGCGTGGATTGTCGGGTGCATGGTAAGTAAGTATAAGGTTTGAAGAGTACCTAGGACCGACTGGACCGGGTTGCGCATGGTAACGCAAAGAAAGGGTAAAAATATTATGCAAAAATGTAAATGTGGGAATGATATTTTTATTGAAATAACTAGGGAAGAAACGGCTCAGAGTGGTGTCAAAGTTAAAGATGATGGCAGTTTGGACTATGATGGCGCTGGTAGTTGTGAACCTACAGGAGACGGCAATATTGAATTTATCCGACTGGAATGTGAAAGATGCGGCGAAATATTCAGGGAAAAAGGAATTAGAAAAACAAGAATAATTATTGAAGTACGCGGCGGAGTTGTACAGCAAGTTTACTCAAATACGGAAGTTAATGTTGATATACTGGATTATGATGATCTACTTTGTCACCTGAAAACTAAAATAGAAGGGAATTTTGAAAAACTGGAAGCTGAAGCAAAGGATCTGGGAGTGGTGTATTAAGTAAGCTTTGGGATGGTTTGCTGGTATATGTAAATTAAAACATATGTAAATTAAAATATAACTCGGTCCGGGATGAAAAATTCCCGGATTTTCACAAACAAAAAACAATTTAACCAATATCGTATCAGGTAGTCCTAAAATGATTAAGTTTAGATTAATTAGAAATATAGTTATAGTTTCATTAATTATGCTGATATTGAGTGGTTGCTCTATTATCCAAATAAAACCTGTTTGCCGCCATACCGCAGTTATGGCAGCGTTAACAATGAATGAAGTTTATCCTGTCCGGCTGGCATGGGGCAGAAGTAAGGATAACTGGCAAGATCATGTTCAAGCGCAAGCTTTAATTAGTAGCAAGTGGGAATGTTTGCAGGTTGTTGTCGGCAATGTGAGTACGGGAAGTTGTGATAATTACGAGATCCGGCAATATATGAGTATTAAAGAATTTATTGAATTTGAGTGGAAAACTGGAGTCAAATAAAATAAAACTTAAAAAGGGGTGTAAAATGGATGATATCGTATCAGGTAGTTCCGTAAATAATAGCGTATCAGGTAGTCCTAAAGTAAACAGAAGAGCTGTGCATTTATCGCTCGATCCGTATATTCATGGGCTGTATTTACAGATGGCGGCAAAAGAAAGCCGAGTTGGAAAACGTGTTTATGTTCAAGACCTTGTAGGTGAAGCCTTGATAACTTGGATTAAGTGGATGAGAAAGGCTGAAAAGCTGGAACAGAAGGAATTGAAAGCTACTGGGGGCACAATAGACATACAGGAAGAAGAGATGGATGAGGAAATCCATCAAATCAACGAGGCTATGAAGTTGCATAAAGAGTATATTAATAGCCGGAGATAGGTTTGTATGTTTTTGTATAATTTATCTCGTATGGCGTTGATAAGCTAAAAACTGTCTATTTTGATAAAAAAAGGGGCAAGGCATACAATCTATGCCACCCTGATTTTTATTTCCGTTTCCGTAACAACCACATTGCTGTAAGCGCAAATAATGGCATTTATGTATCTACGCTGCACCCTGTTTTTTGCCCGCTCGATACTTTGCAAATCTTTCGGCTGTTTTTTTCTTGTTTTCTTCGGTCATGGATTTGCCTGATTTTCTCTTATTGATATTATATGGCTGAAAAGGAAATAATGCGCATTCAGGTGAGGTACAACATCCGGGTCCATCAGCAAACCATCCCATACAGTCATAGCATTTAGCCTTGACTGCCTGAGATGCTGATAGTCTTCCGTCATTGAGATATTTTAAATATTCAGCGCGGCCCCGTGCTTTGTTCCCTACTTTTTCCACATCTTCCATACGTTTTTCTTTGGAATTTGTCATAATAACCTCCTGGTTTATTTAATTGTTTTTGTATTTATATCGCTGGGTAACTCAAATTGCAAAGCATCCAGCCACCAGGTTGGGAGAAATGCCGGACGCTCAATGATTGCTTTTTTTGCCTGTAAATCAAGCACAAATGTTTCGCAAAAGTCTGTTTTACTCCTGCATCCCCTACCGGCCATCTGGAGTAATGTAAGCATCATGGTAGATTTATACCACTCATTGCCGATATACTTGGTACCATAAAGACGGGTAGAGACAATACGGTCTCCCAGACTAAGATATGGAGCTTTCGCAATAATTATGAATCTGCATTTGTCTTCTTCCATACTAACGCCTCGTTCCAGACTGGGAGACACAAGAATAAGCGGATTATCTGACTGCATAAACATATCCAATACCTGCTGCCGGTCTGTTGAATTGTGAGTAATAAACCTGGGATCATCGGCTCCATCAACAATTTGCCGAGCTAGTTTATATGATACTGCGTGGATAATACCTTTGACATTCGGACGGCTATCAGCAATTTGTTTTATAACCGGGATCATTTTGGGTAGTTCTATGTCTATTGTCTTAGCTGTCATATTGGATATAGGGTGTATATATACTGGTCTGTTCTCTACAGGGAACTGACTAGGGACCATATAGTAATCCATGTCATCTACATCCAGGCCCAGACACTTGGCTAGAATATTACGTGGGTAGAAGCTGGCTGACATTAAAATAAACTTTTTACCATGCCTCCAAAGATATGCTTCTGCCAGCTCCGGTGTCATCCAAAGAGGTCTCCAGATTAATTTGCCGTCTTGAATATCCAGTATCCAGTCTGAATCTATGTTGCTTAAAAACAGATCTACTTTTTCTTTTAGCCTGACTACCTTGGTCCGTTCTTTAATAAGTTGCATCTGGGATTCGGTCATATTATCACCGAAGCTGTCAATTTCGTTAGACATTTGCTTAATTATTTTATTAACTCTTTCCCTTGCATACAGTCCGAAGTCTTTCCAGGATTGCAGTAGCTGATCTTTAAACTTGGATGTCATCTTGAGTTCTTCTGCCATTTTCAGCATTCCTAACCGGCGTAGTGCAAAGGGGGTGAATGTCAAAGTGGTAAAGTTTATTAGTGTGCCTTCAAGTCCATCTGCTTCGTCAATTACAATCAGGTTAGAACTAGAGAATCTGCCAATATAGTTAGCCTCAGCCAAAAAATAATCGTAATTAAGTATTTTAAATCTGGCTTTTAATACTTTCCGCTTTCTTTGTTCATATAAACAGATGTTTTTAAGTTTACATGGAGATTGTTGGGCATGATGGCATTCATCGCAGGTCACTTCCGGATTATTCAGACAAGTATAATTAGACCGGCCAAATAAACTATCAGCCTCCGGGAAGTCATCAGTATATTGCTTTTGGAGAACCCTTGAATGAACAAGACAGGTGCATCCACTAACTGCTGCTCCAGACACCATAGAAATTAAACTTTTCCCGCTGCCCGTTGCAGCCTCAATTATTACAATCTTCTTTTCAGAATTTAACGCAAACTCGATTGCTTCTTTTTGGAATGGTCTAAAGCTGGAATCACGGTATTTGGAAAACTGGGATTTGGCTGATTCTAAATCGTACAATTTAATCTCCTTTAAAAATTTTAAAAGAAAAGAACCAAAAGAAAATATACTATACTATACTATACTATATAAGGGTCTGTCAGATTTACAGAGATTGACTAATTGACCCCCTTACTGTATTACTATAAGCCTGACAGAGATTGACTACATTGTTGCATGATGTATTAGTAATTTGCTGCATGATGTATTAGCAATTTGCTGCATGATGTATTAGCAATTATGTGATTAACCACATAACTGATTAACCCTCGTCAACAAGAGATATTCCTTTAGATAACATTTCGAATTGTCTATGTTTCTGCTGATATTTCCTATTTTTTAGCTTAGGGACTTCTTCCATTATCATTTCATCAATAACTTTTGAAAAATATTCTTTGTCTGATTCAGAAGAAAAAGTGTTGATTAGGTCAATAACATCTAAGTTAAATTTTTCTTGTGTCAGAACTCTTCCATCTATCTCTTGGAGCATGGCAATAATCTCTTTTCGTAATGTTGCCATCTCGCTTAGTCTTTCGTGCTGTTCTTTTTTCTCCGTAATTCTTATTTCCAAGGCAGATATTCTTTTCGAGTTATCTGTGTTTTTTAAAAGTTCTTCTTCCATTAATAAAACTATTGTCCCTAAATAAGTTGCCCGGCACTCAACCCTTGCACGGAATTCATATACCTTTTTGTTCCGTTCCCAATACCCTTGGAGAGAGTTCCATATATGTTCCGGCCCGCGAAACTGGAAACTTTTTGATGGTGTTGCGGTTGTTTTAAGCTCGGGCAACCTGTAACCATCACTAACCATTTTTGTTATTGCATTTACCAGGTATTCCTTATATTTACCATTTTGCTCTTTTTCATATCCAGATGGTTTGTGTTTCATTTTAACTCTCCTCCAGTTTGTTTTATTTCGCTATTTATTGTTTCTGTATATTTTAACCAATTACTTTCTTCCCAATTTTTATCATTGGCTACAGCATTTAAAATAGCGACCTGTCCTAACCATATTGCTTTTAAAAACACATCGTTAATATCCTTAAATTGTTTAGGGTATTGATTTAAAAGATTTTTTGCTTTTTCTATTTCTTTAATGGGAAATTCTATTTCAAGCATAACTTGCTCCCCCATTTTTATAACACTTCCACGATTTTTACAATCTGGGCATGCTTTTGGAATTGTTCCACTTTTTATTCTGCCCTTCCATTGATACCCGCATTTTAAGCAACCATATAACATAAGTTTTCCTCCTTTTTAATTTGCATATATTATCTTATATTATAAAGCAGAAAGCAATATTTATATTTATCTTTATACTTCATGCGCTATCTTCCAGAACCGGCAGGCATGGTCTATTATCCATCTGCTTGCGTTATCCCGATTCCCTGCGAAATAGACGTTTATATGATATCTGATTGCAAAGCTGATAATAGCGCCCCTAACTACCTCAGGATGGACTTTAGTAAACACCTGGTGCTGGTACACCTCTGATTCTTTGTTTTCTATACATAGGCCAACCCAACCCCCTAAATCAACCATTTGCCGGAACCGTTGCATCTTTTTAACTGTTTTTTCTCGCTCAGTTGAACAATAAGGGAAAAGGTCTGATATCTGCTTGCGTTCTATACAAAACAAATGATCAAATCCAAGTATGGAATAGTCACCGTTTTTTAAGGTTGCGGATTGGATAGTTAAACCTTTAGGAATACGGGCAAATAAGCCTCTTTGCTCACGGGTATCTTGAAGCAGTACGAAACCAGGTGGAATTTCAGTTGGTTTTAAGATGTATGGTTTATTGAATCTGGATTGGTCTGAGTGAGGCGTAACCTTCATAACTTACTTACCTCGCAAATTAATTCCCTTTGTTTAATCTTCCACATGATCAGTTTCACATCTTCGTGTTCCTGGATCCCGTACCTGTATGCAACATTGGATATCGCGCCGGCTTCGTTGTAAGCATAGGTAGTGAATAACTGGCCATCCAAGCAGACTGAATATGGTGATTTTAATTGGTCTGTAAGATTAGAAGTTGACACTTGATAGCTAGATGGTTGTGTCTTCATATGTTTTACCAATCCTCGGGAATTTCCGGTTGAGGTTTAATGTTTTCAACGATATTCTCAACAATATCATTTTTAACGCCTTCAGCCGGATTAACCTCTTTAGACTTTGGCACATCATTATTTTTACTCTTCTTGGCATCTATTGGCAAGGTATCTTTAATCTTGATACCATTTACGGCCACAATTTCACCTTCTTCAATAAATATCCCGACTTTCTTATCCGAACTCACTGATTCCATCCAGAGTTGGTAGTCTTTGGATTTAATCTGTTTATATAATATTTGCCGGTTATCATCATCCAGCAAACTTCCATCTTTAATCCGCAGTACCCTTAATTTGGGATTTAATGCCATAGAAATATTCAGGCTAACCATTAACTTTTCGCCATCGGAACATTGAGATAAAGGGATAGAATTATAGGTCAAACAGGTATCAGTAAATCCCAGTCCGGCAACCGGCATGGAAGAGCTGGATAATAACTTTTTGCGTTCAACTTCAATGGATTCAATGGCGGAAGTTTTTTCTGCATACTGCTTAGTGTAAGATTCAAAGCTGGATTTGGCAGTTATATAGTTGTTATTAGCCCTTATTTTGGTATTCTTTGCATCAACTTCTGATATTTGCTGCTGAAGATTGCTAATATCAATTACTGGGCTGGACTCTAATTCCTCTTTTTTGGACTGATATTGTGATTTAAAAGTAACTATTTCAGACTCCAGATTTGTATTTAATTCTTGCAACCGGATAATTTCAGCCAAATTTGCATTAATAAGTTTTCTGTGTTCCTGCGCTTTAGTTTTCAATCCCTCATTCTTATTGATTTCATTCTGCAAAGATTGGTTAAAGCTTAAAGCCTCAGTAAGTTGCCGGGTTAAATCAGACACGGCAACTTCTTTAGTTTCTGTAATGTCAGGGTAGTTTACAGCGGAATCTAATAATGCCTTAGACCGTTTGACATCCTGCCCAATAGTTTGGCGTTCATCCCGTAATTCTTTTTCTTGCCGGTCCAGTTTATTAACATCTACCCCAATGAGTTGTAGAAGTATATCTCGTTGTTCTGATTCTTTGTGATTGTTGATAAAGTCCAGTGGATCAAAACTGACTTGGCCGATTAGATCATCAAGGAATTTCTGCGGAGACTTAATTTGCTTGCCATCGGCTGATTCAATTTTTAAGTAGGAGTTGCCTTTAGTAAAACTTCTTGTAATGGTAAAATCACCCATGTCTATTATAATTTTACCTTTATCAGTCCCACGCTTAACCGGCTGTTCAGGAATTGACTTACCACCGGATAACGCCATAACAATGGAATCCAACACTGATGACTTACCGGCGCCGTTTTTCCCTGTAATTAATATCATGTTGTCTGAAGGAATTATTTCGATTGCAGACAACTTCATTATATTTTCTGCCTGAAATTTAACTATTTTCATATATCATCTCCTTATTTTTTATCATTAATATTACCTACTTTTGTTAAATAATTCTTCCCTTTAGCCCGGATGTAAATGTTGCCTTGTTGATCATAAATTAAAACTTTAGCCCCATGGTAGCTGCTTAGTTTAACGGAATACTTTTCTGCATTTTTGACTTTATTTTTTAATTCCTGGAGCTCGGCTAATTTTTGCTGGTTGTTTATTCGATGGTCCCATAAAGCAAGGATAAAAATAGATAGCATTATCAATGCCAAGCTTAATAGTGCGTAGCACCGCGAGTCGAGGAACCCTTTAGTTATTGGAATCATAATTTTATCCCCATAAACAAACAGGCAGAAGTCTCCATCAACACATTACAGTTCCCCAACATATAGCGTATCGAAAGAGTTGTCCTCCTGCCTGCTTGTCCTGTTTGTTTTAGTTATCCATTTACACATTCTCGGGCAACGTTGTGGTAATTATTTTATTGTTCCAATTACTTATAGCTTGGCTTTTTTTATCATAATTACTGGTTGCCGGACTTAGCTTACATCGCCAATTGCAGCATTTGTAAAAGTAAACAGATTTGTTTAAAGTTGGATGCTTGCCTTTATTTAAAACAGGCTGGCCTCCACAATAAGGGCATGGTATTAAGTTTTCGTTAGGCATAGCTACTTCCCCTCTTTGGCCAATTCCTTAATTCTTGTTTGGGCTTCTTTTATTTGGTCATTAATTTCGGAATTATATTGTTTCTTCTCTGCCTGGAGATCAATAACCAACCGGGTTTTTTCTAACAACTCTTTTTGCTCATTCTCATTCATTCTAGTTCTCCTTTTCTTGTTTGAATTTTATATTTTCTGTTGCCTGTACGCTGCGGATCTCCGCTACAGGTACGGCCTTAACGGTCAAGCGGGATGGCGCGCCGGCTCGTCGCTTCGCGGCCCCGCGCCCCCGCGAGTTTGACCTTGGCCTACCTGCGCGGGATTCTTGCTAAAGTTGTATGAGTTGCTAAAGTTGTATGAGCAGGTAAGCTTGTGCTTTATTTCGAATATTATCATTTTCCCTCCGCTTTGGTGATAAGAGATTCAAAATAATCTTGTTTTTCTTTCGGCCAATCTTGACGCCGGTATAACGTTTCACACGCCGCCAGAAGTTCCTCATTCTTTTTCCATGTCTTAGCCAGATCATTTTCCAACATTGCCTTTTTCGCTCGCCACACTTCATCCCGCTGTTCAAGTTCCGCGTTCTGTGATTTCAGGTGGTCAATCTCTGATTCCATGTGTATTAGGTGCTGCAATCCATCGTCCCATAACAAGAAACTGTCATTGCGCCCCTGTTTTTTGGCTGTTTGAGCGGCTCTAGCAAACCATTCTTTAACAGTTTCAAGATTTGTATCTGGAGGTTTACTCATAGTCAGCTTTCGCATAATCTCATCCGGTGAATTTACGGCTCCCCGGTTGCCGATTTAAGGGTTAAGAGAGGGCGTGGCAGGGTTTGGTGGCTTCCATCTTGCGATGCTGTTAGTTCTCCCTGCTTTTCGTTACCCTCATGGCACTACGCCACACGCCCTAATTTCTTATGTTCTGCCAGTACAGGACTGCATCAAACAGAAAATTACAAATCCCCACATACACCTACAATAAGCTGGATCTCTCATTCTTTCCTCCTTGATTTGTGCGGGCTTTATTGGCAATCTCTCTGGCGTGGCCCCGCTTTTTCCTGCCAGTTCAGCCGGTTGCTATCCGGCATCATACATTGGTTGACTGTGGTTGGACCGGGCATCCGGCCTTACTCTTTCAGCCTCGCACGCCTTTTCGTGCACGGTCAATTTCCCTATACTCTATTACTTAATCATTCCGCAAATCATTTTACCAATCATTGCCGGTTGCGGCAGCTGATGTAGAAGTAGTTTCTGCTGGTTTGTCAGAGTGAGGCTTACCCTTCCCTTTACCATCCTTCTTATCATCCGGATTGTATTTTATACCAGCAATTTCAGTCACGTTGGAATATTTCCCGTCTTTGGAAGTTTCGGTTTTCATCTTCAGAATTTTGCCTGGCAATTTAACTTTGATTTTATCCATAATAGTAGATTCGAAAAAACTACGGTCGCCAGGAAATGCCTTATTGAAATTATCAAACTCTCCAATTCCAGCCAGGATATCAGCAATCTTCTGTTCGCCAAAAGCTGTTTCAGCAATAATCTGGCTGATATCTACTTCATGATCTTCTGCTTTTTCGTCGTTAATTTTTGCTGGGAATTTGTACAGAGTATTACCTTTGGCATCTTTCGCAATAACTCCTTCTTTGTCTTTCAACACATCAATTCCTTCTCCCATTTCAACAATATGCCAACCATCTGAAGGCTTCTTAAAACCCCATTCCGCATGTTCTCTTCCTGTAACTTTCATTGTAAATCTCCTTTTCTGTTTTATTTGGTTGTGTTTTTATTTTACTGCTAATTTTTTAAGGTTATACATTTCACTTTTAACACTTTTCAGACACTTTACAAAATCCTGAATACCAACCTGTTCATTGCTGTAGAATTTTTGCATATCAGTTTCGATTGTGTCTATGTTCCCTATAATATCAAAACTTACATGGTTGTGGTCAAGTGTATCTTTCCATGGTTTGATTTTATATCCCTTATAAAGCATAAACGCAACTAAACTGGTATCTTCAAGGTTGGTGGGTGAACGGTTAATTTCATCTAGCATAGGCTACTCCTTTTCTTTTCTGTTTTATAATGGTTGTTGTTTGTTTGTTCGTTGACGCTGCACCTCCTTTTTTAAAGTAATAAGTTTAAAAAATTTACAACTTAAAAAGGCCAATCAATCAATCCAACGGACGGGATACACCCCCACCGCTGATTTCTATCGTTAGGTGCTTGGCGTTGCGGTTCTGTTCAGTTTGTTCCAATGCTTATGAATATTCTCTTCATAAGCATGGCTTTGAAATGTGTATCCACGGGAATGGCATGAGATTTCACTCAGACCCAATGAACCGCAGCTATCAATTGTTAATTCATCTTCGTCTGGCTCTCCACATTTTGGGCATGGTTTTAGTTTTGACATATTATTCCTTTCCGTCTGTCCGCCGATAGTCACGTCTCATTTACGTATAATAAACCTTCCTCCGACAAGAGTACCATTCCGCACTCCTGTGCGATCATCATGCCCCTTAATCCAAGTATTACCTTATTTTAATTTTACGGCTCTTCATAGTTTCTCCTTCCTTACCCAAATCAGAAGATCAATAAGGACATCTTTTGTGCTCTTTACTTTTTCATTGTTATCTAACATGTTAATTTCTTCTTAGCCGCCAGGTGGCTCACCTTTACGTTCTAAGGCATATACTTAAATTTATTTTCGCTGATACGCCTCAACTGTACTTTTGTAATGCCATTGTCTTTTACCAAGTCAGATTTACGAACGGCAAATTCAAAAGGCGGACAAATAGCTACAAATAAAACCCCTTTTTCAATCATCCATGGAGCAACATCGATTTCTTTCTCCCATCCGTCAATATCTGCGATTATTTTCATTATTAAACTCCTTTTTTGGGATAGGCACAAGTCACAGCATGGTTTATTGCCATTTAGATAAGTAATCTTTGTTGCTCCTGATAAAGAAACGCCGCACCAGTGGCAACATAAGGTGGATGAAACCGTAGCATTTGGGTATTTTCCATTTGGAATTAATTC
>Ga0265297_10005948_pt1 | contig 18118 bp, 15 predicted proteins | sample Munlanlwell13791_FD_192502 | JGI IMG/M metagenome (GOLD analysis project Ga0265297, IMG submission 192502) | Leachate microbial communities from a municipal landfill in Southern Ontario, Canada - Leachate well 137-91 | ecosystem: Engineered > Solid waste > Landfill > Unclassified | place...
AGTACTCCCCTTGCTGGATGTCAGTGGAATCCTCCTCGACCCGCAGGGCAAGACCGTGCGGCTCAGGCAGGCGGGCATGAGCCTGGATCTGAACGGTATCGCGCAGGGCTTTGCCAGCGAGAGGGCCGCCGAGACCCTCGTCCGCCTGGGTGTTTCGGCCGCCTTGATCGAGTCAGGCGGAGGAGAGTTTGTCGCAGTCGGCTCCAAGCCTGGGAATGAGGCCTTCCGCATTGGGATACGGAAACCCCGGAGAGAATCGCCCGAGGTTATTGCATACGTTGAGATGAAAGACAAGGCTCTCGCAACAAGCGGCGACTATGAAAAGTACTTCGAGGCAGACGGGAAACGCTTTTCCCATCTTATGGATCCGCGCACAGGAATGCCGAAGACCGGCGAGCCGAGTTCGGTGACAGTGATTGGGAAATCCTGTGCGATATGCGATGCCCTTGCAACAGTCGCCGCGATTCTCTCTCCCGACGAAGCGAAGAGGGTTGTTGCGACTTTTCCCGGATATGAGGTTATAATTGCGACGGAAACTCCCGGCGGCCCGAAGTTCACTTACAGTGATGGGCTCGTACAGACCGGGGACACGTTCTCCTTTCGAAAGTAACGCCCGGAAGAACGGACAGTGATGGATATTGCGCGCGGCATGAATGCAGATCTGCTGAGGATACTGAAGCCCATCTCAGGCGAACTCTCAGCCATAGAGAAGGGGCTTGTACGTGGTGTCGCTCCTCCCGGTGGAGCGATGCGCGAACCTTTGCTGCACTTGGAGCGAACAAAGGGCAAACTCCTTCGGCCTGCTGTGGTATTTCTCGTGGGACAGATGCTGGGCGGAGTCAACGACCTTCACAGACGCGCGGCCGAGAGCATTGAACTGATGCACATCGCCAGCCTCGTGCATGACGATGTCGTGGATCATTCTTCAATGCGCCGTGGCTCTCCAAGCCTTAACGCGCGTTACGGAGAGGAAGTAGCCTTGCTAACCGGCGATTACCTATTCGCCCGTTCTATAGAGCTACTGCGGGACTTCAACGATGGAGACGCGTACCTGCTGATTTCCCGTTTTATCTCCCAAGCCAGCGAAGCAGAGATTCGCCAACTGAAACGCCTTTTCTCCTGCCAGGTAACCGAGGCTGACTATCTGGGGTACATTGAAGCAAAGACCGCCCGGCTGTTTGCGTTGGCCGCCGAACTTGGCGCGATGGCCTCCGGCGTTGGAAAAGAGTCCCGGCAAAGCCTGTCCGCATTCGGCTTGAATTTCGGGATGGCATTCCAGATCGCCGACGACTGCTCTGACTTTCTTTCTGACCCGGACAGCGAGGGGAAGCCGATTTTCCAGGATCTTCCTCAGGGCCAATTCACCTTGCCCCTGATCCGGTTGTTCAAGATTCGGGGTGAAAAATGGTCCGCGGAGTGGGTTCTTCGGCTGAAGGAGAACGGAAAGCAGGCGACATGCGAGGCCGTGGAACTGCTGAGAGAGGAAAAGGTAATCGACTACTGCATTGACAGGGCAGACGAGTACATTGCCACTTCGCGCAGTTCCCTGACCCCTCAGCTCGCGGAAAACGAAGTGCCTCTCTTCGCGTTGTGCGATGTTGTGCTCAGGAAAATCAGGAGCCTTTCGGCCACGCCTTGACGGGCAATGAACCATGGACCAAAAGGGCATTAACAAGTTAATCGAGATTCTGCAACGTGACAGGCGTTACTCGCCTGAGGCGTATCGCTTTGTTAATGAGTCACTTACGAAATTGCTTGATAGCCTCCCACAGACCAGACACGTTACGGGAAGAGAACTGCTGGAGTCTTTCCGGATTCATGCAATCGACTCCTACGGGAATCTTGCCCGCCTCGTGTTGGAGGAGTGGGGCATATTTACTTGCGAGGATGTGGGCGAGATAGTGTTCAACCTGACAGACGCTGGCCTTCTCAGCAAGCAGCCCACGGATACGAGGGCTGACTTTCTTGGAGGTTACTCCTTCGTTGCCGCATTCGACAGACGCGAAATTGAATAAACCCATGGCGGACGAAACACGTCCCCTCCGCTTTGACATACATGTTCACTATCTGGACGAGCCATCTGCGGACAATGGCGTCGTGGTCGGGCCGAAGCAGAGGCTTCATCCCTTTACTCTCTTCATGCGCGGAATCCGATTCCTGACTTGTGCCAAGCCGTTTCCCGAGATTCTGGCTCGTGAGTTGGATTCGCCCATGCTGGATCGGGCAGTTATTCTTGCCATGGATGGATGTTACAGGAACGGAAAGCTGGATCGCAAGAATACGGCATACTATGTACCGAACGCGCTTGTGGCGGACTTCTGCGGCAGACATCCGAAGGCTCTGCTTGGCGCATCGATTAATCCGATGCGTTGCGATGCGATGGACGAACTCGAGCGAGTGGCCGTCATGGGGACCGTGCTGATAAAGTGGCTTCCTTATAGCCAGGGATTCGACCCCTCTGAGGCCGCCATCAAGCCTTTCTATCGGAGACTTGCACAACTGCGCATACCACTCCTGATCCACACCGGGCCGGAGTACTCTTTGATTTCAAATCCCCCTCGGCTGTCAGACACCAGTGTTCTGATTCCAGCTTTGGATGAGGGGGTCACTGTCATCGCTGCTCATTCTTCATTGCCTGACTCCGTTTTCAGCCGGAGCAAGGCGGAGTTCAAGCGGTTTCGCGTTCTTCTCGATCGATTCCCGAACTTGTACGGAGACACGGCCGCGCTGTTCGGAGCATCACGGGTGCGCCAGATGGATCTTCTCCTCAAGGATGACATGGTTCGATCGAGAGTGCTCAACGGAAGCGACTATCCCATTCCACAACTATGGCGGCTCGCAGGTGGTAAGATCAACCGGGAGGTGCGTCGCACTGTTTCCGCACAGAAGAACTACTTTTCGCGAGAGTATCTGCTGAAGAAAGAACTGGGCCTTGAAGAGTCCTTTGTGCGGCCTGCGACTGTTCTGAGGCTGCCATCTGACTCCCCAAAGGGCGATATTGAAAGAGGGCTCAATGCCTGATCCGGCTATGAAGCAAAGGATTCTTGACCTGATGTCCAAGCCCGGCTATCGCGGCCTGAAGCAACGTCAGGTAGCACTGCTTCTTCGCATCGAAGACGACAGATACGAAGAATTCAAGCTGGCTCTCCGGCAGCTTGTTTCCGAAGGTTCCGTGGCCAAGAATCGCGGCAACAAGTACGACCTTGCACTTCGGTCAAAGAAGATCATTGGGAAACTGACCGTCAGGGGAACGAACTACGGATACGTCAGTCGCGGTCCTCTGGGGATAGTCGAGATTCGACGCGGCGGATTTGGCGGTGCGCTTCATGGTGACATGGTCGAAGTTGAGATAACTATCCCTCCGTTTGGCGGGCGCTTGCCAGAGGGCAGAGTCGTAAATATCATCTCCGTAGGGGAGCGGCTTGCCGTTGGCTCAGTAATTGAATCTCGATCAGGAATGACCTTCATTCCGATAAGGGGAGGGGTATGGCCTGAGGCTGATATCCTCTCCGCCTCTGTCACGGACCTCGCGCACGGCGACCTGGTGACGGTCGAATTTGTCAGAGACAGCTATGGTCAGTTCGGCGCAAGTGTGGTGGAGCGATTGGGCAGCGGGGCCGAGTACTCATCAACTTTGGAGGCCATTCTCCGAGCGTACGAAATCGCAAGCGATTTTCCTTCGGACGTTGTTGAAGAAGCGTCACTGGCCAATGAGGCGCCATTGTCAATCGAAGGGCGTACAGACTTTCGGTCGTTGACTGCCATTACGATCGATCCGGAAGATGCGAAGGACTTTGACGATGCCCTTTCGCTGGAGGAACTGCCCGACGGCTGGCGTCTATATGTTCACATTGCCGACGTCTCTTCTGCAGTGCCCCCCGCCTCCGCACTGGACGTAGAGGCCCGCAGGCGAGGGACAAGCGTTTATCTTCCCGGTTTTGTCGTGCCTATGCTTCCCCACCAGCTTTCGAACCATCGCTGTTGCCTGTCACCAAATGAGGATCGGTTGGCCAAGACCGCCATCATGGAATTCAACGCCGACGGTACACGACGCTCGTCAAAGCTGTTACGCTCAGTTATCCATTCGGCGATGCGGTTGGACTATGGGATTGTCCAGCGCAAGCTGAAAGGAGAGATCGAGACTGTTGGTGTGTCGGAAGTGGATTCCCTTCTGGAGAAGCTCTGGGCACTTGCTTCGAAGATGAGGCGGCTGCGCGAAGACAGCGGTTCTCTCAACCTGGATATGCCCGAGGTGGTTCTTCGCATCGACGATAACGGTGTTTCAACGGACCTCACACGAGAGTGGGGTAATGAATCTCATTTCCTTGTCGAGGAGTGCATGCTGGCCGCGAACTGTGCCGTTGCCGAGATTATCTCGGACATGGGCATTCCGGGGATCTACCGAATCCACGACGAACCCGACCCGCTTGCTACTGCCAACCTGCGCAATCTGCTGGTCTCCTTCGGGCTACCTGTCTCGCAACAACTCAGGCGTACCGATCTGGCCGACATCGTGGAGAAGGTCAAGGACGAGGCATACGCGCGCGTGGTGAATCTTGCCATTCTGCGATCGATGAAGATGGCGGTCTACCGCGATACGCCCGGTTTGCATTACGCGCTTGCCTTCGACAGGTATCTGCACTTCACATCGCCTATTCGGCGCTATCCTGATTTGTATGTGCATCAGCAGCTTGACGCCCGGTACTTTCATTGCAGAGCAGGCGTTCAGGAGCAGGAAGCGCTTGCCGACATTGCATTGTTGTGCTGCGATACTGAGCGCAACGCTGACGAGTGCGAGCGGAACATGGTGCAACTCAAGACCCTTGAATATCTCTCCCGCTACAAGGGCCAGGAATTCGCTGGTGTCATTACGGCGGTCAAGGAGTTTGGCGTCATCGTTGAATTGGTCGATTTTCTTGTGGACGGCCTGATTCACGTGCGGGAACTGGGGAACGAGTATTACCTGCTCAATGGCGATGGAGTCAGATTGCAGGGAGATTTTGGAAGCGAGTATCGCCCCGGTCAGTCAGTGGTCGTGCGTCTTCATGACGTTGATCTTCCGCGGAGAAGACTTGAGTTGAGATTCGTCGGCATCGCTGCGAGGACCGGATACCAACGCAAAGGCGCGTCGCACAAGCCTGGAAAGAAAAGTCCTAAGGCAGTAAAAGGGAAGAGCGCGGGGCGCAAGCAGGGAAAGGGCAGGAGGCCGAGATGAAGCTTGACGCATCAGTGTATAAGGAACTGCAGTCAATCTTTGGTCAGGAATGTGTGCTATCCTCCGAGGTGGACAAAGTCGCCTACGGCTACGATGGCTCCCGAAGACAGTCCTCACCTGATGCCATTGTCAGAGCTCGCACTGTCGCGCAGATCTCGCAGCTTCTTACTGTCGCAAATGACAAGCGCATTCCTGTGATCCCCAGGGGTGCTGGCAGCAATACAACCGGTGGTGTGCTGGCCGTTCGGGGTGGTATTGTTCTCGATATGTCGCTGATGAACCGGATTCTCTCAATCGATCCGCAGAACCTGTATGCCGAAGTAGAGCCCGGAGTGGTGGTCGGCGACCTGCAGAAGGCCGTTGAGGCCATGGGATTGTTCTATCCACCCGACCCTGCTTCGAGCGATTTCTGCACCATTGGAGGGAATGTCGCGGAGGGCGCTGGCGGTTTGCGTGGGCTCAAGTACGGTGTCACCCGTGATTATGTTCTCGGTCTGGAAGTTGTGTTGCCTGGCGGCGCTATCATTCGGACAGGCTCGGCAACAATCAAGTCTGTGGTCGGGTATGATCTAACGAGACTGATGGTTGGCAGTGAAGGTACGTTGGGCGTCATCACGCGGATCAGGCTCAAGTTGATACCGCTGCCTTTGTCCTCAGGAACGGCGCTAATCTCCTTCGGTAACGATCTTGAAGCTCTTGAGGCAGCCAGTGAGATCGTGGCGGCGCGCATGCTGCCGCGCGCGCTGGAGTTCGTCGATCACAGGGCTTTGTCTGTTGTAAGAAAAGCTGGCGAAAGCGTTACAACTGAGGAAGGGCAAGCAATCCTGCTTGTTGAATTCGATGGAGCCGTTTCTTCCGTAGGGGAGGATCTCGGCAGGTTGGAACAACTAATGGCGGGGAAGTGCGTGTCCTTCAGCAAAGCGCTTGATGCTGTCGAAAGAGCCCGATTGTGGAAAATGCGAAAGTCCATCTCCCCGTCCATTTACAAGCTTGCTCCAGTAAAGGCAAGCGAAGACATATGCGTTCCGCGTTCCGCACTCGGCAAGATTCTGCTGGTACTTGAGGGCCTGGAGCAAAAGTATGGGATCCCGGTCCTATCCTACGGTCATGCCGGAGATGGCAACCTGCATGTGAACTTCCTGTTGAGTGACGACTCGCCAGAGCTCTCGGAAAAATCCGAGGCGGCGATCAAGGAGTTGTTCGAGCAGACAATCGGACTATCCGGAACTCTATCCGGCGAGCATGGAATTGGCGTCACCAAGCAGCCCTACATACAGTTGGAGATACTTCCCGTGGAGATGGCTCTGATGTGGAAGATCAAGCAGTGTTTCGACCCTGATGGCATCCTCAACCCCGGGAAAGTCTTCCCGGTGGATTTCGAGAGCCGAAAGCCTAAAGCTCATTGATTGCCCACGCAAATGGAGCGGTGTCTGCCGCCTTGCGAATCAGCCAGAATGCTGTATAATCGCATGATGGAGGAATACTGCACAATGCGGACACCCAATGACTGATCCCCGGCTGATACGGAATTTCAGTATTATCGCGCACATCGACCACGGCAAATCAACGCTTGCCGACAGGCTTCTGGAGATGACCAGCGCTGTTCCCAGGCGGGATATGCGCGAGCAATATCTCGATTCGATGGACCTGGAGAGGGAGCGGGGCATCACAATCAAAGCGAAGCCCGTGATGATCCATTACGAGCATGCGGGAGTTGTATACACCCTCCATCTCATTGACTGTCCCGGCCATGTCGATTTTTCTTACGAAGTATCGCGGTCTCTGGCCGCATGCGAAGGCGCTCTTCTGCTGATCGATGCCACTCAAGGCGTACAGGCACAGACTGTGGCCAACGTCTACATGGCGATGGAGCACAATCTTGAGATCATTCCGGTGATCAACAAGCTTGATCTTCCCACAGCCCGACCATTTGAAGTGGCCGACGAGGTCGAGAAGATGATCGGGATCGATTGCTCGGGCGCACTGTTCACAAGCGGTAAAACCGGTCAAGGGGTGCGCGAGCTTCTGGATGCGATTGTCACTCGCATTCCTTGCCCTGTAAACCAGCCCGGAGCACCGACTCGCGCCTTGATTTTCGATGCGGTGTTCAATGACTACCGAGGCGTGGTAATCTACCTCCGGCTGTTCGACGGCGGGTTCAAGGAGGGCGATCGAATCAGGATGTTAGGAGTCGGAGCGGAGTACGAAATCACGGAACTTGGCAAATTCATGCCTGAAATGCAGCGTACCGGCTCTCTTACCGGCGGGGAAGTCGGGTACTTGATCGCAGCTATTCGGAGTATCCGCGATGTGCGAATCGGCGACACAATTACCCACCGCGACGGGTACGAGTCGGTTGAGTTGCTACCTGGTTATCGGCCCCTGCAACGCATGGTCTACTGCGGGGTATTCCCTGCCAACAACAACGATTTCGAGTCACTGAGAAAGGCCCTTGACAAGCTTTCTTTGAATGACTCGGCCTTCTCGTTTGAGCCCATCAGCTCAACCGCGCTGGGATTCGGGTTCCTCTGCGGGTTCCTTGGATTGCTCCACATGGATATCGTTCGAGAGCGACTGGAAAGAGAATTCGGTCTTTCCTTGATTTCGACCGCGCCGACAGTAACCTATCAGATTGTGAAGACCGACGGTAGCGTGGTTGTAATCAACTCTCCCTCGCAAATGCCCGATCCCGGCTCGATAGCCGAGATTCTTGAGCCAATCGTCAGAGTGGATCTCCATGTGCCCCAGTCTGCCATCGGTGCCGTGATGAAGCTCTGTGAGGAGCGGAGAGCGAAATACGTCACGACCAATTTCATCTCAGTGAACCGCGTGATTATCAGCTATGAGATGCCTTACTCGGAGATCATATACGACTTTTTCGACAAGCTTAAGAGCGCCACACACGGCTACGGGACCTTGGACTACCACTTCAAGGAATTCACTGCATCCGACCTGGTGAAAGTGGATATCAGGATCGCAAACTCAATTGTGGACGCGCTCTCCATGATCTGCCATCGCGATGAAGCCTACTACCGCGGACGCAGGCTGGTCCAAAGACTGCGCAAGCTGATCCCCCGTCAAATGTTTCAGGTTACACTCCAAGCTGCGATCGGGAGCAGGGTGATAGCGCGCGAGGACATAAGCCCAGTCGCCAAGAACGTGACCGCAAAATGCTACGGCGGAGACGTAACCCGCAAGCGGAAGCTCTTGGAGAAGCAGAAAGAAGGCAAGAAGAGGATGAAGAGCATCGGTCACGTTGAGGTGCCTCAAGAAGCCTTCATGTCAGTGCTTTCGATCGAGGAAGACGAAGACAAGGGATAAGGTGGCCATTGCCGGACGATGCAGACAAAAACACCCGTAGCGGCAGCCCAGATGACACTCTTACCGGGGCAGATCTGTACCTGAGCCAGCACTTGAAGCCCGGGGTCTACTCGAATCTACCGCTTTCCTTTCTTGACAGCCGCGTTGATTTTGCTTCCTTGACTCCATCGCAGATTGGGGCTTTGATGGCGCCCGACGGATCGGCATCCACCACCAGCAGCGAAATCGAACTCCTGCAAAAGCCGATGCCAACTCTGCCGCCAGCAATCATGGAGCCGCCGACACCTGTTGTGCCGCTTCCTCAAGCTGCGCAACCCTACGATCCCGAGAGACTGCTGTTCGAAGAGGAAGTCAAGAGCCGATCGGTCAAGAAGGAGAAACCCAGCCATGCTCTCGAGTTTATCCAGAGCCTTCTGGTCGCTCTACTCCTGGCGATCGTCATCCGATATTTCGCGTTTGAGGCTTTCAAAATCCCCACGAGCAGCATGGAACCGACACTTCTTGGGGATGTGGAATACGGGGATCATGTTGCCGTCAACAAGCTGGCCTACAAGCTCTCTGTGCCACATCGTTGGGACATCGTTGTCTTCAAAAAGCCTGGAGAGAACCGCAACCTGATCAAGCGCTGCGTAGGGCTGCCCGGGGACGAACTCGAAGTCGCCGGTGGAGAAGTGTTCAACAAGGGGAAGCTTCTTCGGAAGCCTTGGGGGTTGATGGATCAATTCTGGAACCCATATTTCGCTCAGAGCGAATTCCGGGAAGCAAAGGTCAACCGCAACTGGTCGATCAAGGGCGAACCGCGCTTCAGCCAATTCTCCCTTGACCTGGAAGGTCCTGCCGAGATGCACTACGTTCCTTGGCAGAGGCAAGTGCGAAATGGGGTCGTTGAAAGTGCTACGATAAATGACACGTATCTGCGTCTTCCGTTGCTTGCCAATGCCGTCAGCCCCAGTGGAGCGAGATTCCAACCGACGATTTCCGACTTCTACGTCGTCGAGGATCTTGACCGCGGTACTCAGGACAGAGGTCTTTACTCCCCGGTAAACGATGAGAAGATTCCCGATAAGAGCCCCGATTGGCCTCGTTACTACGCAAAAGGCGGCAACAGTTTCTGGCAACTCGGCAACTATGACGTCCCGGATCTGCGCCTGGATATGTCTTTTCGTGTCAACAGCCCGTCGGGCTCGATGGTCATTAATATTGCCGAGGGGAAGGGCGACACTCGCAAAGTGCGCAAGCTCTTGATCCCGTTTGGACGACAGGGAGTCGTGATCGAGGATGGCTTGGGCAATCGTCTGGCCGTTAATACCGCAAAGATGACACCACTTATGCTTGGCAGTTCTTACGATGTGACATTCTGCGTAATCGATGGCAGAGCGGCCTTTTTCCTTAGTGGAAAGCTCATTGACTCCTTGGAGTTTGATGTTCCTCACGAGGTGCGCCGCGGGAACGAAATCTACCTTGAACTGTCGCAGGATGCAGCCATATCCATACGCAGTATCTCGATTTTCAGAGACATTTTCTACACTCCCAGGAGTGAGACTTTTCGGATCGGCGCCGAAAAGTACTTCATGATGGGAGACAATAGTCCAAACTCCAACGATTCCCGGTCCTTTGGCGAGGTTAGCCGTGATGCCCTGGTCGGCAGGGGTTTCCTGATTTTCTGGCCGCTCTCCAGAATCCGTTACTTCAAAGGCGGGGAATGAGCGCTCCGGTTCTTGAGGTTAGTGACTTAACAAAGCGCTACGGTGCCAGGACCGTCGTTGACGGCGTGTCTTTCTCCGTCTCCAGGGGAGAGGTATTCGGACTGCTCGGGCCCAACGGAGCGGGGAAAACCACTACGTTCAAAATGATCATGGGCATTCTCCATCCCGATGGTGGTGACGTACTTCTGAACGGCGCCTCAGTTGGCAGATTCCCAATGTTCATGCGAGCCAAGGCGGGATTTGGGTACCTTGCGCAAGAACCGGCCGTCTTCGCCTCCTTTACTGTGAAAGACAACATTATTGCCCTTCTCGAGGCACGCGGTACCCCGCTGCCGGAGGCTCGGGAGAGAACTGCAGTACTACTGGAGGAATTCCGACTGACTTACCTTGCTGACAACAAGGCGGGACGACTTTCGGGAGGCGAACGGAGGCGGCTCGAGATAGCGCGAACACTCTCCTTTGACCCAAAGGTTCTTCTTCTGGACGAGCCGTTCACCGGTATCGATCCGAAGAGCATCGAGGAAATCAAGGATATCATCGCGAAGTTGAAGAAGAAGGACCTTGGCATCCTGCTGACCGACCACAATGTGCGCGATACCTTCTCAATCACTGACCGTGCGTGCATCATTGAATCGGGGAACGTGATTGCCTCCGGCGCGCCAAAGGAATTGTGCGAGAATCCAAAGGTAAGAGAAACTTACCTTGGCGATAAGTTCACGATGTGACGGAAGGCTGTACAACTCCATGAAGAGACCAAACTGGGACACGTACTTTGCGAATATCACCCGGGATGTAGCGTCCCGCTCCAGTTGCCTGAGGCGGTCGGTCGGGGCACTGCTTGTGCGCGACCGCAGAATTCTTGCGACCGGGTATAACGGGGTGCCCTCGGGGCTTGAGCATTGTGAGATTTCCGGCTGCATAAGGGAACAGATGAAAGTTCCCAGCGGGCAGAGGCACGAGCTCTGCAGAGGACTGCATGCCGAACAGAACGCGATAATTCAGGCCGCCATTCACGGAGTCAGCATATCCGGGGCGACGCTGTACAGCACGACATACCCCTGTTCGGTGTGCGCGAAGATGCTCATTCAGGCTAAGATCATAGAGATAGTCGTTCTCGAGAGCTACAGCGATGAGCTTTCACCAAAGATGCTTTCCGAGGCCGGAGTGAAGGTCAGATTCCTCGGCCCCACAGTCGAGGGACAAAATGGCTAAGAACGAGAAGAAGGAAAAGGCACCAAAGGCAAAGGGCGGAAAGTCCTCCCTCTGGTCGTTTCTCAAGACGTTCATTTTCGCACTGCTATTGGCGCTTCTGGTCAGGATTTTCATTTTCGAGATCTTCAAGATACCTTCCTGCAGCATGGAGCCGACGCTGATCGGCATTGACCTCAGCCGAGGAGATCGTGTCGGGGTCAACAAACTGGCATATACCTTCGGGAGCGTCAAGAGATACGACGTTATTGTGTTTGAGAGCCCCAGTAGCGTGGACGGGAAGATCACATCCAGAGATATCATCAAGCGCGTTGTCGGAATGCCCGGGGAAGAACTTTCCCTTGTTGCAGGCGATGCATACGCCAACGGGAAGGTGGCACCGAAACCGCTGAAGGTTCAGGATTCCATCTGGATCCCGATCTATTCTGAGGATTTCTCGACCAACGTATGGCAGAGATTCTGGCAGGTGGGCTCCGGCGACTGGAGTGTTGATCCCAAAATGGGTTATCTGAAGGGAACTGGTGGAACGATTAGATACCATCACTGGGAACAGGCTCTGAAGGGGGGCAAGGCAGTATATTCAGCCATCACGGACGCATATCCGAGAATTGCTACGCTGCCGGAGGCAGTGTGCCCGTTCGACGGAGAGAAATTCAACCCCCGCTACTTCGACTGCTACTCTGACGAGGATCTCGATACCGGAAGGCTCGATCGCGGATTCGTATGCCCGAAATGTGGAAAGCGCTTCCCCTATGAAGGCGGAAGACACGATCAGAGTCAGCCAGTGGTTGGTGACCCTGAGGTCGCGGTTCCGTTCTGGCTTGGCGGGAGGTCGGTTGTCGGTGATCTGCAGTATTCAGCCGAGATTACCCCGCGTGTGCGAAGCGGGCGGATCTCGATACTTATCGGACGAGGCCGACAAGGTTCGTTAGGTTTCGAGACCTACACGCTGGATCTGGCAATCGGGGCTGGGGAGCCCCCTGTGCTGCGGACTCCGGACAGCTCCGTGCAACTGGGCGAAAGTGCCCGGCTCCAGTCGGACGTTACATACAAGGTCAGATTCGCTCTATGGGACGGAAGGATCTTCGCTACTGTTAACGGCGTTCAGATAGTGGATGCGGAGTATCGGCTCACCGGCAAAGAGCTGATAGGCAATGCGATCGAGCTGTCCCTCACCGACAAGACCACCGCAGACTTTGACAACGTGACTATCGGCAGGGATATCTACTACATTGCCATCGATATGCGCGGAAAGAATCCGAACCAGACAGGGCCGGGCAAATACGCGGTACCAGCAGGCAAGTACTTCATGCTTGGGGACAACAGTCCGGCATCCAGCGATTGTCGTTACGGAATGCCACCGGTTCGACCGGAGGATATTGTAGGCAGAGCCTTCTGCGTATTGTGGCCGCCATCGAGTTGGAAGTTCTTGCCGGGCGGAGAATGATATGGGTGTCGAGTTCGCAGGATATTTTCACCTGGGTTGCTCAGATCTTGCCCGAACCACGATCTTCTACGAGAAGCTCGGGCTCAGGGTCATGGATGAAGGTGATGAAGGTGGCGAGCTTCTTCTCGGAGATTCCGGGGGTCTCAGAGTCTGGCCACTACCAGTCTCAGGCGAGGGTGCCGACCTGCGGTTTGGCGAAGCCGTTGTTGTGTTCTACTGCGAAGATGTTCTTTCAGAGCACAAGCGTTTGATTGCCGACGGGGCGGAGATCCTCAGCGAACCGTCGCGTCCTTACGGCCCCTGGGAACTTCACCTGCGCGACCCGGATGGGCTCTGGATAATGCTGATAGAGCGACCTCTTGAGCCCCTGAAGCCCCCTCTTCCAACCGAAATGCCCTGACGGATACGTCATTCGGGACGTTGGATTGCGTAATCCTCAATCTTCTTGCGTAGCGTAGTGGGGGATATTTCCAGGAGCGTTGCGGTCTTGCCCATATTCCATCCGGTAGCCGCCAGCGCCTTCTCAACATGCGCCTTTTCAGCCTTCCAGAGCGGCATAACGTCAGCCTCTTTTGATGAGTCCTCAGAGAAGCCACCAATACTGAGGTCATCGGCGGATATCAAGGTCCCTCTGTTAAGGGCCAGCGCTCGCAAAATCACATTCTCCAGTTCCCTCACATTACCAGGCCATTCATTCGAGGACAGCCGTAGCAGGGCTGACTCATCCAATTGGACCGGGCCTCTGTGGAGCTTCAAAGATGCGCGCGACAGGATGAACTGCGCCAGCAAAGGAATGTCGCCTCTTCGCTCCCTGAGCGGAGGCACGCTGATCCGCGACACAGCGATACGGTAGAATAGATCATCCCTGAACTTTCCTTCTTTGATCAAGTTCTCCAGATGCTTGTTCGTGGCTGCAATCACCCTCGCCTTAAACGGAATGGGGGTGAGTCCCCCAACGCGCTCAAATTCGCGCTCCTGAAGCACGCGCAGCAATTTCGACTGGAGTTCGAAAGGCATGTCGCCGATCTCGTCAAGGAAGACGGTTCCTTCATCCGCATACTCAAGCTTCCCAATCTTACGGGCATCAGCCCCCGTAAAGGCGCCCTTCTCATGTCCGAACAGCTCACTTTCCAACAGAGTGGGGACGACGGAACTGCAATTGATCGCGACGAATGGGCTTGCGGGAGAAGTATTCTTGTGCAGAGCCCTGGCGACCAGCTCTTTTCCAGTCCCACTCTCGCCCTCAATGAGGACATTCACGGGGCTGCGGGACAGGAGTCCGATCTGCTTGGCGATTTCCACGATCTTCTTATCCGCTCCGATAATCTCGTAGGGCTCGTCGGAGAACTGGAGTTGTGCGGCTTCGTTGCCAATCATCAGAGAGCGGATCCGTTTCGCTTTCTCGAGGGCAAGCAGCATTTCGTCGGAGTCAAATGGCTTTCTGATGTAATCGAAAGCACCGCACTTCATTGCCTCGATAGCGGCACGGGTCTCGTGAGCACCCGTCATGACGACAACCGGCGTAAATACTCCTCGCCGCCGCAGATCCTTCAGAACCGAGATCCCGTCAGTATCGGGCAGCTTGAGATCGAGAAGAATGAGGTCAGCGGGGTGAGTATCAGCAATTTCCAGGCCTACAGTGCCTGTGAATGCCACCTCAACCCGGTGGCCTTCTGACTGTAGAACCAACTCCAGCGAGCGCGAAAGGGCAGTGTCGTCGTCGATAATGATGATTCGGCTCAAGTTAGTTCCTTAAGGGAAGGTTAACGGTGAACACAGCCCCTCCGGCAGGGCTGTTCTCTGCCGCGACCGTGCCGCCTGAGGATTCGACGATCTTCTTCACGATGGCCAACCCCAAGCCCGTGCCATCAGGTTTCGTAGTGAAGAAGGGCTGGAAAATGCTGTTCATCGCCTCGGGCTTTATTCCCTTGCCATTGTCGCAGATTCTGATCCGTGCTTGTGCGGGATTCTCGTCCCAGACTCGCACAATGACCTCGACAACGGGCGGAGTTCCACCGGCCTGAATTGCATTTGCGAGCAGATTCGAAAGCACGCGCTTGAACTGCTCAGGATCCACGAGCACCCGCGCTCCTTTAAGCTCATCGGTAAGCCGGATGACAGCACTGTTCCTCTTGATTTCCGAGGTAAGTGAGCTTTGTACTTCGTCCATGGTAGCTCGAAGGTCTATAGCCTCGGGTTGGAGAATCAGCGGCTTGCCGAAGCTGAGCAGTTCAATCAGCATCGTCTCTATGCGCACGACTTGCAGAAAAGCTATTGCAGAGAGTTCCTTCCACGGCTCCTCTTCGCCAACTTTGCGTTTCAGTGCCTGCAGGTTCATCTTAATCGTCGAGAGAGGATTTCTTATCTCGTGCACAACGCTGGAACTGAGTTCGCCGACGGCAGCCAGAGAAGCGGACTGCACCAACTTTCGCTCGCTTATTGCCAGTTCATCAAGCATCGTATTGAAGGTTGTTCTCATTTCCTCAGCCTCAACTATGGCCATCTCCCCGACCCTTTCAGAGTGCATGCCCGAGGCGATTCGCCGGGAAACAGCAGCGAAGCGTTCCCACGGCCTTGAGAGATAAATTGAGACCAGCAGTGAAAAGAGAATAGCAGCGGTAAGAGTCAGAAACGCAGTGATAAGCGCGTTTTCGCGCAGGATTGCCAGCCATAGAAACGCCTCTGACGCTTCCACAACGAGCACGGCTCTCATGTCAAGCGGCTGCATTGATATGACCGTTGCCAGCATATCGATACCCGAGGAAGTGGTATATTCCGTGACCAGGTTCTCGCGAAGTAGAGGCAATTGCTCGAATCTCCCTGGAGCGGCGCCGAGAGGAACGATCATTCCGTCAGCCAATGCAAAGAAAACTCGGCCTGAATGACGAAGCCCCTTCTGGTCGGACGAGATGCTACGCATCACGTCGTCAAGCACAAAACGCGCCACAATATACCCGAGTGCTGTCCCGCTGTTTGAAGTGATGGAAGTGCCCATCAGCAAGCGCGTTCGCCCCGCAGTGTTGTATGGGCCAAACAACTGGATGGTGGAGACTCCCTTCAGGGATCTGAGAAAGGCATCCGGTGCATCCAAAGGTGCGTCGTCGCCCTTTGGCAACGTACGCATGACTGGATTGAAGTTGGGGTCAAGGTAGAACACAGCTTCCCCCACGGCACCTCGCGAAATGAAAGTCTCGAGTTCGTTACACCATTCCACCGGGACTGTTCCATTTCCAAGAGCACCCATGGCGCAGGAAGACTTGGCGATAAACCGGAAATCCGCCCTCAGCTCTGACAGTTCCTTGTCCATGACCGCTTTACGTGAAGCCAGCAACGCGAGAAGATGAGCTTCCTCGCCATCAACAACAGCCCTTTTGGCGCAATGATAGCCCTGGTATGCGGTGATCGTCATTGGCACCAGGGCAATGAAGAGCATTGCAGCGAGAATCAACATCCTGATACTCAGTTTGCCTGAGGCGGCCATTTGGTTATCACTCCGTTCAGGGATGTTCTCACCCCGGTTACTTACTCAGCGTCTCATCGGCGAAGTTGCTCAGTCAGACCTCCGAGCCTTTCAACGGCAGAGAGATGGCAGAGCGAGGCAAAAACTGTCAGCGCACTCAGCGTACGACGGGTCATCCTCTCAACGTCTCATCCGGCTTTCTGCAGAGCAGGGAGTCCAGCGACCAACCGCCTGAGCCATTGGCAACGATCATAAGAAGACCGCCCATGATCGCAACGTTCTTCATGAAGTTGACCATCTGCATCTGGTGGAAGCCGTTGATGGCCTCGGGCGTCAAGCCTGCTGGCGGCCACCAGAATGAGTGGAAAATGAGCGTAGTGGGAACAAGAAAGAGAAACAAAGAGCCTGCACCCATACGTGCTTTGAAGCCGAGAAGGACTGACAAGCCGCCAGCCAGCTCGATAAAAGCGGCGGCAGCAAGGAGAATGGTCAGCATCCCTCCTGCCGAATCGCCAAAGTTCATGCCGATCTCGCTCAATCGATTTGCGAAGTACCCCTTAGCGCCTGAAAAGCCTGACACTTTGCCGTAGAACGAGTTTAGGAAGATCGCACTGATGAGGATCCTTCCCAGAATTGCCGTGTGGTTTCTCATATCGTCTCCTTAGCGGCGTGCGCCTGCATTTACAGGTGTTCGATCATCAAGAGAACCTTGCTCAGTACCTCGTCCGCGATCTTCTCCAGTTCAGGAATGGCGAGTGCCTTCGCCACGAGGAGAGGATTCGCGATGGCCATCTCCGTAGTACCCTCGGCATTTGCGAAAACCACGACAGTGCATGGCATCATGACTCCGGCGTGTCGATCGATGGTCAATACCCGGTGAGCCACCTTGACATTGCACACGCTGAGAACCATGTATTTTGGAAAAGAGACTCCCAGTTTGTCAGCGAACCTGGCGGCCATATCATGTTCTGAGACGACCGTCAAGCCTTCGCTGGCGAGGCCGGCCCGCAGCTTGGCGAGACCCTCTTCGAAGCCACAGGGAAGTACTCTACTGTAATATGGTCTGTCCATCAATGCTTCCTTTCTTGACCGTTCATCCTGAATTCTACACCGGAATATCCCGCTGTGCCAAATTCACTTCACCGGGTGGCGGCGGAGTTGCTGACCACACCTTGGACAGCAGAAACAACCCAATAATCACCGGCACCAGCAATGTGGCCATACCTATGCGGTAGGCCGTGGCCTCCGCGATGCCAAATTCCGGAAGCATCCATGTCGCCAGCGCGAAGGATATTGTCGTTAGAGCTCCCACTTTTGTGACCATACCGTAGAGGCCGAAGAAGAGCCCCCGATGCTCAACGGGACTGTACTCGGCGATCATCTTTCTTCCGGCAATCCAGAATCCCGTGAGCCCCATTCCGCCGGTCAGCACAACTCCCCAGAAAAAGACTGTGCTATACGCTGTGGTGAGCACGCCGAACACCAACGCTATCAGCAGGAAAACCGCGGAAACAAGGAGTGTCTTCATAGAGCCGATGCGGTCGGCCAGACGTCCGTTGACGAATGAAGCTAAGAAGCTGGAGAGGATCAATGCTATGAAAAGGACGGTCACACTTCGTTCCGGATCGGCTCCGCCCTGGTAAACGGTTTTCTGAACGTAGACCGTAATGAACAGGATAAGGGTGTTGAGGGCATCCACGCACAGGAAATTCCCCAGCAGGCCGAAGACCAGGACCCGGCTGCGCGGCAGCAGGCGGATT